>Ga0233440_1003295_pt1 | contig 12283 bp, 16 predicted proteins | sample SI_123_September_5_FD_182791 | JGI IMG/M metagenome (GOLD analysis project Ga0233440, IMG submission 182791) | Seawater microbial communities from Saanich Inlet, British Columbia, Canada - SI_123_September2016_120_MG | ecosystem: Environmental > Aquatic > Marine > Inlet | place: Canada: British...
AACTTCGCTTTCCAAAAAATTTGCCCCTTATGCTCCTTGGCACTAAATCTCCGATCCAACTTGTCCAGATTGGGTTGGACATTAATCCGAATACCCAATAAAGTGTTACAAAAAATATTAAACTAGATACTGGATCTACTTTTGAAAAATATGTTAAAATAATTGGTATCCATATTAAGCCCTGTATTGCTGCGAAAGTTATTACTGCATGCTTCCTTGTTTTCATCTTGTGCATTAATTTCACAGAATATAGCTGCGCTATCGCTGCAATAAATATTGGAAATGTTGCTACAAATGCTAATTGTAAATCTGATGCACTTAGAAATATTGCGTAGGCTAATAAATAATGTTCTCCGATTCCAAGCATTGATGCATGTGCCGCCCCATCTAGAATAGAATATTTTAATCCAGATTTAATTTTTTTTGGCAATCGGTTGAACATGTATAGAATTTCGAATTATTTTTATATAAAGTTAACTAAAAAATAAAAAAAATTAGAGGTCATCCTCTTCTTCTTTTGTTTCTTCTGTTGTTTCTTCAGCAGGTTCTTCTGTTGTTTCTTCAGCAGGTTCTTCTGTTGCTTCTTCTGTAGATTCTTCAGCAGGTTCTTCTGTTGCTTCTTCAGCAGGTTCTTCTGTTGCTTCTTCAGCAGGTTCTTCTGTTGCTTCTTCTGTAGATTCTTCAGTAGATTCTTCAGTAGTAGGTTCTTCAGTAGTTTCTTCTGTTGCTTCTAAATTCTCATTCATCATATTTTCTTCCATTTGTAATCTACCTCCGTGAATAGTGATTAGACATAGTTTTGTTTTATAAAGATATTGTATATTAAATAGTTATTATAGAAAAAAAATAAAGAAAAAAATAAATTAGGATTTGTCCCAGACTAATCCAAATAAATTATCCATTGCTCCAGCAAAATATGGTGCATCTACCCAAATTCCCAAATCATAGGTCGGGTGTACATCCTTATCATCCATTACCATGAACATTACTTCTTTTCCATCGACTATGCAGAATCTAGCATTAAGATTATCTACTCCTTTTAATTTTGCAAATTTTTTGATATCTTTTACTTGTTCATCTTCAATTCCATCCATAGGTGCAGCAATTCTAACTTTTACTCCTTTCCTACTTAATCTGGAAATTGTTGGTCGCAAAGCTTCAACTTTTCTCAACACTCCTTTTGAAGTTGTCATTATTGTTACCGAACTATTTGCCCGCTTAATCATTGTTTCCAAATGATCGTAGATATTGTGCCTTCCTTTAATTGCTCCAGAAAGATCCGCAGGTTCAATATATTCTATCCCTTGGCTAAATAATGTGTTTAACTCTGCAAGTACATCGTTATTGTGCAAGTCTTTTAGTTTTTGTAAATTTTTATCTGCATCTACTTTCACAGATTTTTTTAATCTTTCAACAACTTCTTTTGGTTCTACTGCCAAATATTCTATTGGTTTACCAACTTTTAATGTTACAAATCCTTTTTTTTCTAAAGACTCTAAAACATCATATGCTCTTGATCTTGGAACTTCTCCAATTTCAGAAAGTTCTCCAGCTGTAGATTTTCCCCTCGATAACAATGCGGTCCAAATCCTAACTTCGTATAAATTAAGTCCAAAAAATTGTCTCAGTTTTGTAAGAAATTCATCTTTTACAATCATATATATCCCTCCGGTTTAAGGAAACCCTTTTTTTAGTTTATTACTAGTGAATAGCATAAACTATTAACAAATAGTGATTATGCCCTATTTAAATATTGTGGTGGTAAATTAGTTGTTATTTTATTTGCGTTGGGTTTTGAATATTTTTTCTACCTTTATTAAATCGTCTATGTCGGTGAATCCCAAATCTTTCCGCAAGTTTACTACTTTTGGGAATCTTAATGCATATCCTGATTTGTAAGTCGGAGACGTTTGTATTTCTTCATATCCAATCTCCAAAATTATTTTTGGTTTTAAAATTACATGTTTCCCGTCTGTTTCTTTTATTAATGGCTTTAACTCTTTTGTTAGTAGATCAAAAGTTATATCTGCATCTTTCTCCGATATTCCTGTTCCAACTTTACCAATTGTTAATAATTCATTTTTATCCCTGCATGCCAATGTGAATGAGGCTAGCCAGTTTGCCCTTTTTCCCTCTCCCCAATCTGCCCCGATTATTACCAAATCTAATGTTTCTTTTATTGGTTTTAATTTTACCCAACCTCCAACTCTCCTTCCTGGAACATATTTTGATTCCAAACTTTTAATCATTATTCCTTCATTCCCTTCCCCCAGGGACCTTTTATAGAACTCATTCATTTCTTTTTTTGAATTTGTTACTAATTTTTTTGTAATTGTTATTTTTGTTTTTTCCGATTTTATTGATTTCTCCAATATCTTTCTTCTTTTTTCTTGATCCAGATTTAGTAATGATTTTCCCTCCTCATTTAGTATATCAAAAACTTGAATCTCTACCGGTAATTTTTCTGCTACCTCAGATATATTATATTTCCTTCTAATTCTTTGGGAAATATTTTGGAATGGTAAATGTTTTTTTGTTTTTGGATCATATCCGACCAATTCGGAATCTAATATTGTGTTTTTCAATTTTACGTTTGATCTTATTATTGGTAAAATTTCTTTAAATTGATTTGTAATGTTTTCTAACCTTCTTGTGAATAGACTTATCTCGTCCCCTTTTTTATGAATTTGTAAACGGAACCCATCCAATTTATCTTCTATTAAAGCTGGAACTCCAACTGCATTAAATGCTTCTTCCGGAGATTCTATCCTTATTGCCAACATTGGATTTATTGGTTTTCCAATTTCCATTTTTAGTGAAGATAATTTATTATTTTTTGCAGCCAATGCAACTTCAGCAAAATCATTTGTCAAATTATATGCATTTTCGATTTGCCCTTGTTCTTTTTCGAATGCCAGAGTAATTGAATCTTTCATCACCCCAACTTTAACTCCAATTCTTAAATCCTCAATTATGGTCCTTATAATAAATTTTGCCTCATCGTTTTCTGCAGAAGTCAATAATTCTATGATATATTGTATTTTTTTTGTTACTGTCCCTTTGCCCTCTAACTCTGCAAGTTTCCTAATATTATTGAATACTTTTTCGATTGTTAATTTTTTTTTGAATAGTGATGTTTGTTTTGATTTTTGTATTTGCTCTTCGATTACAATTCCTAAATCTCCTTTTTTTACCCATTCTTTTTCTAATTTTGTTATTGAAACTCCAGTTGCAGAATTTATTGCTTTCAAAACCAATCTTGAGGACATTCCTGTTTTTCTTTCATCCCACTTAGGAAACACTATGCCTTGGAGCAAATAAATTACTTGTTTCAACTCTGATTCTTTAGTTTTTCTTAGAAGTTTTGAAATTATTTCTGTTTTCTCTAACCTTTTTGTTGTGGCCTCTAATGCATTGTATGTTTTTGTTAGATCAGAATAATCCATAGTTTAGTTTTATCTATTTAGAATATAAAGTTATTGATTGTGATCAGATTAACCTTTCTAAAGGGATCCTCTTAATCGAATCTAAAGGAGTAACTTGTGGTAACCAAACTTCTGGCGCAAGATATTGCCCACTATAGTTTGTTAATGGCATTGTTGAATTTAAATAATCATTTTTGAATATTTTTTCTGAATCTTCTATTATTTTTTCTATATGCTTGCATTCATTTGTTAAATAATATCCGTCATTTGTTAATTTTTCTTGGAATTTTGCCATGTCTATTCCTTTTTCATTTTCTAGCCTTCCTGGAGAATATAGGGCGTGATCTCGAATAAATGGCCCTTTTTCCCAGGTTATTTGTAATAATAATGGGACTTCACCAGAGGTATATTTCTCCAATCTTTCTGTTAATTTACATTCTGACCACCCTTGGTAGCTTCCCATTGGGATCCCAACCAGATATTCTTTGAATGGCATCATCTTTTTTAATTTCTCAGAAAGGTTTAATCTGAAATTATTTGGATTTGTTTTTGGTAACAAAAATCCTGAATTCTGTATGCTCTTCCAGCTTTCTTCCGAAGTAAAATGTAATATTTTCATATTGTTGTTTTTTATCGTTGGTTTATAAATCTTTTTATTGTTACCATTAGTTGGTGGTTTGAGTAACACTTATAATTTGGTTTTGTTTTTTGATTATATGGGTAATCTAGAAAATATTGTCAGTAAATCTGAAAAAATCAAGGATGGGCTTTTGGCAGTCTATCCGATTACTTGCTTAAGTGCAATTTCATCCATTATTGATTTGGGGTTTCCCAATGAATCTTCGTTTGACATTTCTACTCATATCTCGATAGGCGCTAGTTTTTACATGGGATTTTCTGAAGAGCAGTATAGAAAAATTGCCGCAGTTGGCATCATTGCTTCTACGTACCTTCCAAATATTGGGCAATATTTTTCTGAAGCATTGTCAGAAAACTTCGAACAGAAAATTGGTATGAAAATTGTGGGTACGATAATAGGATATAGCCTTGGATTTGTTTTAAAAAAATAAAAAAAAATAAAAAATAACTCTAAAAAATAAACATTAATAATAAATAATTAAGCTTACTCTTCACTTGGGTTAACATTAACTGCTTTTGGTCCTCTGTCTCCATCCTCTACATCAAATGTAACCGGATCATTTTCTTGTAATCTTACATTGTCTGCAAGACCTGAAATGTGTACAAAGTATTCGTTTCCATCTTCTCCGGAAATAAATCCAAAACCTTTTTGTTCGTTAAAAAACTTTACTGTTCCTTTCATTTATTTTTCTCCTGATAATTTTACTAATTATCTGTTTTCAATTGAGTCCTTCCCTTTATAAATCCTTCCATTTGGATAAAAATTAACAATATAACACTTCTTTTTCGAAATTTCCCAATGGCACTATTCCGTTTATGTATTTAATGTCTAATCCAGTTGGTAAGTAGATACATACCTCTTCTTCAGGTACATCTTTTCCATCTTCAATCATTAACTCTAAAATATTTGATCCATGTCCAAGTAAAACTCCTTTTCTTGAACTTGCAATAGATAGTTGTTTTCTAGCCATCTCTTCTGAAATTCCCCTCTCGTAGAGATTTAAATTGTATTTTTCCAATTCTAATGTTCCATAATCCATCAGATCCATCATGCTTATCTCTTCAGAAAGATCAGGAAATTTTGAATCTAAATAATGTTTGAATGCTACTTGTTCGGCATATAATTTTGATATTTCCATAACGTCACCTTCCCAGGATTCCAAATCCTCGAATTGTGTTGCCATTCCAGGTTTTTTTAGTTTTTCTGGATTGGGCGTAAAAAATAAATAATTATCATATGTTTCGTTTATTCTGAATTTACTGAATTGTTCTCTTTGTAATTTGTTTTTTTCTAGTAATTTTAGAACGCCTTCAATGCTTGTTCCATGCACTAGTGCAGTTTCATCTTTATTTAATGCTGTTTTTATTAACGGATTCATGAATTTAAACAATCTTCTGCATATTTAAAGGTTACTATTTGTTAGTAGTAGTTTATTTTTTAATGAAAGAGTTTATAAATAACTTGCAATTGTTGATTTATATGAATAAACTCAAAAAAATAATTGTGTATGGTGCAATTGCTTCGAGTCCGTTTATTTCTAGTAATGCTCTTTATGCAAATGATGCCCCAAAAGATAGTCTTGCAAATAATTCTGAATATGTTGCAGAGCTTGAACAGCATCCATTATTGAATAGTTTTTTTGATTCCTATCATCAAGAAAATAAAATTGATTTTTATAATCTAAATGAGTTTGATGGTAATGATTCTGTTGTCAAAGTTAATCGTTTGGAGAAAAAACTTAATGATGATTTGGATTTTTTTATAGAATCTGAAAAAAACAAAATTAGTGCCGGATTTAAAATTAATTTTTAGTTCGAATAACTTTTTGAAATTCATCAAAAAATTCTGATTTTATAATTTTGAAACTAAAAAAAAAATTAATATTTGGTGAATTTGTCAGATCCATCATTTAGATATAGGGTTATATCCCCCTTATCTGTGCCATAATTTTTAACAGTTGCGAGATCTATGTCTCCATCGTTGTCAAAATCTGCAGCAGCTAGGCCCATTGCGCCTCGATGAGCAGGCAGAGGGACTCTAGCAATTGGCCCCACTAATGAATAATTTCCTAGCCCATCATTTCTATAAAGCGATACTATCCCTTTATCAGTGCCATAATTTTTAACAGTTGCGAGATCTATGTCTCCATCGTTGTCAAAATCTGCAGCAGCTAGGCCCATTGCGCCTCGATTACTAGGCAGAGGAACATTTGCTATTTTCCCCTCCAGATTATATGTGAAATGTGTTTGATCCTGTGTATCTTGTTTGCACCCAATTAGGCTGGTTGTCAATGCTCCTGCCAATACTATTCCCTTTAATGTTTTATTTAATTTCATAAAAATGGGAATTTAATGGGCCTTATAATTGTTTTTATTTTGATTATTAACAACTAAATAACATAAAAATTTATAAATAAATATTTTGAAAATAAATGATAACTAACAGGGAGTTTAAAATGGCAGTAGAATATGGTGAATTTAAAGGAAATAAAATGATAAAATTGATAGGTGAACAAGATGCTGAATCGAAATGGCCTTTTAGTTTTGGAAAAATGAAAGCTAAGTTAATAGTGGAAAATTTTGAAGCAATAAAGAAATTTTCTGAAGAAGAATAATTTCTTTTTCTTTATTTTTGGTAAATTAGATACTTTGCTTTTTTGGATGATTATTTTGCTTGCTTTTATATTTTCTCACCATTATTTGCCTAAATTGAAATAATTTAGAAAAGTTTATATAGATATTTAATTATTATTTAAGCAAAAGGAGTGTGATAATCAAATGGATAATAAAATAATAGGAATTGTTATTGGAGTTTTAATTTTAGGAGTAGTTATTTTTTCTGGAATAAATAATCCTGAATTGAGTGCACCAATGGAATTGAATTTTAAAGATAAAATTGGAAGTACTGGATTAACTAATCCTGAAGTAATACAAACAACGGGCATTATTGTGTATGGGCATGGCGGATGCAGAGGCATTGAAGACGTAACTTTTCATTATTCTGAAGGTGGAGTGCGAAGAGGCATGTCCTGCGGTACACAAATTGCTGAATGTAGCGGAGAATTTTATGGCCCAATATATGGGGATGGTTATCGAACCTCTGGAGTTAGTTGTTAATTTTTTTTCTTTATTTTTGTAATAAAATTCCTTTTTTGAATAGCTGATTAACTTGAATTATTTGTGTTGAAAACTTTTTAACAAACTTTTTATAAAGATAGGTATTGAATTTAGAATATATTAATATGGCAATTATATTTTATTCAATCTGTGGAGAAGGTAGGGGGCATGCAATTCGTAGTGAAGTTGTTATTAATCATTTATTATCTGAGGGCCATGAATTGGTCTTATTTTCATATGATCGTTCCTTTGATTATCTTCATGATACTTTTAAAACAAATAAAAAAGTGATTGATTTCGTGAAAATATCCGGGGTTAATTTTGTTTATGATAAAAATAATTTTAAATTGGGAAAAACTATTGTTCGTGAATCGAAAAAAATTCCCTCCCTTTTAATCAGGAATACCTCTCTCTTTTTGGACATGATGTTAAAATATAATCCTTCCTTAATCATAACCGATTTTGAACCTATATCAAATAAAATTGCAAAACTAGTTGGAATCCCATTAATATGCATAGATAACATAAATTTTATTACGAAATGCGAAATAAATGAAAAATTTAGGGATTCTGCCCTCAGGCAATTTACTAAACATATTCTTAGATTTAATGGAAATTATAATTTTATTACTTCGGTATTTGATGTACCTCTGAAAAAAAAATATAAACGAAATACATACTTAGTTGGCCCAATAATGGGGAATTGTTTTAGGGACATTAAAATTACTGAGGAAAATTTTATATTAGTATATCAAACAACTGGGTCCAACGATAAGTTATTGAGTACCCTAAAACAATCTGATGAAAAATATATTATTTATGGATTTAATAAAGAATATGTTGATGAAAATTTAATATTTAAAAAACAAAGTAGGCAGGGATTTGTAAGGGATCTTAGTTCTTGTAAGGCAGTTATAACTAATGCGGGTTTTACTTTGATTAGCGAGGCAGTAACTTTGAAAAAACCCATTTATTCAATACCTGTTAAGGGTTTGATTGAACAAGAAATCAACGGATACTATGTATCTAAATCGGGATATGGCATATCTTCCAATGAGATTAATGGAACGGATTTGATGCAATTTTTAAACAATTTAACTAATTATAAAAAAAATTTATTAGATAGGGACTATGATAACAAAAAATTATTTAATTTGTTAGATGAAAAAATTGAGCATCTTACCAAAGTGTATAAAAAAGCTTCTAAATTGAAAGTTATGCTCAAAATTAAAGAAATCTATAATGCGAAAATTTGGGAAGTGAAAATAGCTGATTAACTTGACATTGCATTTAGCTAAAAGTTTTAGAGCATATTTTGATATCCTTTGGAAAACTTCAAAGAAATGAAAAAAATAGTGGGAGTTTTATTCCCCATTATTTTTTAATTTGCCTCCGTCAGTCATCAATAATTTTATACCCCTTTTCTTCAAGGACTTCAAAAAGTTTATCCATGTCTACTTGGTAACTGTCGTCAACCCTCCTATCTTGTAGGGTGGATGAAGGATAAAATTCCATTTTTCCATCATATGACCTTTTAGTGTGTGCCAAAATTTTGTGTTCTACAACTCGATCACCCTCATCCATCATGGATTCTAATCTTGTTGTAACTGCCTTATGATACTTTCTTTCGAAAGATTCCTTGGCCTGTATTTTGGAAAGATAGAGTGGATTAGATTTGGCACTCACCCAATCAATTTCCTCGTGAAATATTGAATCGCCCTCCCTACGGTAATCGCTTGGAAGCCCAAGGATGTATTTTTTCCCTTTTTCACTTTTAAATAAGATTACATCTTCAAGTTCATATTCATGCTGCTTTCCCTTCCTGTCAAGTATGAGGGCCCTTTCAAAATCTTCACTTTCTTCATGTAAAATAATTTCATAGTCTTTCGCTTCAGTTTCATATTCTCCTGGATGCCCCATAATTTCACTTTCAGATCGTATTAAATCATCTAAACCGACCTTGTATGCTGCCTTACTTAGCACTTCTAAGTATAACCTTGGATGGCCAAGTTTCCATTCAGTGGTTGGAAAATAATCATAAGTACCGCAAGAGCTCAACTCCGAATGATGTATTAACCAAGTGTTGGGAACTGCAGTACTGGTTCCGTCGAGAATGCTTTTTTGTTCTTGATATATCCTTTTTATTTTGTCAATTATTGTCATTTTGTTTTTCCTCCTTTTTTAACAAGTATATGCTTGTTATAACTATATAGTGGTGTTTTAACTATATTAAACCTTTTATCAAAACCTTATCTTTTTTACAAAAGATTTATAAATAACTAATAATAAAGATGAATATGATTAAAATAACTAAAGCTGATAAAATCATACTTTCTATGCTAGAAGATGACTCTAGAACCCAAGAGAAAGATATAGCCAAACAATGCAATCTATCTAAGGATTCAGTAAGATATAGGATAAAAAGATTAGAAAATAAAGGAATTATCAAAGGGTATAGTGCATTGGTAGATTACACCAAGATGGGCCATCATTTAGTAAAATTATATCTTTCTATAAACTCGCGTACAGATATAAAAGAAAATTTAATTAAATTTGCAGAAAATAAAAAAGAAACATTTTCAATTTATGAGAGTGTAGGGCAATGGGATATTTGTATGACTTTTTTTGTAAAAGATATGCAACAATATTATACCATAGAAAATGAAATATTGAATAAATGGGGAGGGTACATTTCACATAAAGAATTTTTAATAATGTTGGGATCAGAGTTATATAGCCATAAAATGTTCTTAGAAAATAGAAAAAGTAAAACAAAAAAGATTTTTGGTCCAAAAACAAATCGTAATTTGAATGAATTGGATCATCATCTTATTTTAGAATTAATAAAAAATTCAAGGCAGAGTGTGTTAACTTTAGCAAAGAAGTTTGATAAAAGCCACATAACTGTAACCAATCATCTGAAAAAATTAATAAATGAAAATATAATCTATCCTAGGGCGTCAATAGATCATGAAAAATTAGGATTGAAAAATTATAAGTTATTTATAGAAACTTCAAAATATAACACTCAAATAGAAAATAAGATGATGACATTTTTAAAATTAGTACCGAATACTTTCAATATAATAAGGGTCATAGGGGATTGGAAATTAGAGGTGGAAATACTAACTAAGGATTATAAAGAAGTAGAAGACATAACAAGAAACCTGTATGGGAACTTTCCAGAGAATATAAGAAATGTCAAATTATTTGTCATAAGTAAAGAACAGTTTTATCCGGGGATAAGATTATAACATTCCTTCTTTATCCAATTCCTCTAAAACAGAAATCATAACTAAAGGAAAATTAATTGACGCATCTCCAATCACAGTTACTGCATCTGAATCATCTTTTATTTTTCCCCAAGATTTGGCTTCATTAGTTGTGGCGCCGGACATTGATCCAGAAGAATATCTCGCAGTGGTCATATAAACTGCATAATCTATACCTCCATTAAGTAAACAAGCTAAGATAGCATGATGTTTTGAAATACTTCCGCCCAAACTAATCAATCCTTTTTTCTCATCTTGAGATGTACTAAATAAAATATTTTGAAAATCCTTAACAACATCTACAATAAAATCTTCATGGTCTTGTTGAAACATGAATAAGTGAAATCCAAAAGATCCATCAGTTACCGCTGGACAAAATATCGGAACATTTTTTTTAGCTGCCTGAAATAAAATAGAATCTTCATCTTCCAAAGTTTTACCAATTTCTAAAAATATTTCAGAAGGAGTCCATCTTTTTTTAATAGAATATAATTCTTTCAAATAAGGTCTCATCAAATCCTCAAATTTTGCATAAGATTCAGAACGAATAAACAAATTACCCACCCTATTCACTCCTTTTTCATATAATTCCACATCATCAGAATTAAAGTCCCCAATAACAAATTCTTCCTTATGTGCCTTCATTATATCTTCCTCTATTCCGCCTACGGTTGTTACAACTACATCCACTAAACCTAATTTAATTATTTGAGCAAAAAAACCTCTCAAACCAGAAGTAACCATATTTGAAGTATAAGTTAAGTAAATTTTACAACCATCTTTTTTCATTTTAATAATTGTTTCTTTAGCTTTCTCTAACTCAATAGATTGGAAACCTACATTTCCCAAAGAATTAACTAACTCATTTACATTAATTCCCTTTTTCCACTTCAAATCTTTTACTATTTTCATTAAAATTGAACTAGAAATTTAGTTTTTAAATGTTTCCAATGATTAACGATTACATAAATTCTTGTAATCCAGTGTAATGTTCTTTTCTGAATCATCGATAATTAAATAATCTCCTTCAAACCATGCCCCGGGATTAATTACATGCCTCTTACTATCAACTAACTCAAATTTTCCACCCTCGGTAACAAAAAGACTCTCCGAATATCCACTCTCAACTTCAAATCCATACATCCTTTGATGATCATGGCCCCGGATTAATATATCATATCCCTTTTCTTCCATTTTTTTAAAATTTTTCGGATAATCTACTTGGCCCCAATTCACCCTGAACCATAGATCTTCAATATTTTTTGGACAATCTAGATAGCTGAATGAGTTTCCATCAAGTCCACCATGTACAACATAAGTTGAATGATTCAATCCTATTTTTGTTTCTATACCATTACTTTTTCTATTTATTAAATTGAAAATATACTCTTTTGCTATTGAATCTTCCTGTAATTCTGAATGTAATTCTGAAATTGATTTTCCTTGTTTCTCCAATGTTCTAGAATGAATGTGGTCATTGTGGAATACTGCATAGTCATGATTTCCTGGAACTACAATTATTGGTTTTTCTTCTTTAATGAATTTTTTCTCCAAATCCATAAAACTCCTTATAGCTTTTACTTGATCAAAATCACCTAAACAAATTAATGAATCAATTTTTTCAGCATTGATTATTCCTTCGAGCTCCCCGGATCTCTTTCCATGGATATCTCCGAATACTAAATATTTCATAATAATAAGAATTATAACTTACTTATTAATGCTCTCAATCGTACTTACAATCTCTTTCCAGGAATTTGCATGATACAATCCCGCCTTATTTATTTCTTGATCTCCCCAACCGTAATTTCCATTTAAATTAAATAATAT
>Ga0233440_1003330_pt1 | contig 12195 bp, 14 predicted proteins | sample SI_123_September_5_FD_182791 | JGI IMG/M metagenome (GOLD analysis project Ga0233440, IMG submission 182791) | Seawater microbial communities from Saanich Inlet, British Columbia, Canada - SI_123_September2016_120_MG | ecosystem: Environmental > Aquatic > Marine > Inlet | place: Canada: British...
GAACTATCAGTAGCTCAAACAGGCTCACTTTTAAACGATGATTTTTTACCAAACGGTGCATATACATCCACAAATTCTTTTGGGCAATGGTATGGTGGTTCTGGGGGCGCTGCGCTTCGCGGTGGCAATTGGTTCAATGGTTCGACCGCCGGTGCGTTTTCGTTGCTTTTGTTCCTCGATCCGACGGTCTCGGTCTCGAGCTTTGGGTTCCGTTGCTCCTATCGACCGTAAGCATCATTGCCTCATCTAGCACATTCAGCTGTCAGGCACTTGAATTCTTGGACTTTTGGCTCTTGGAATTTTATTTTAAACTTTTTAGCTAAAGCAATTTTAGCTTTTTCAAGAACCTTCTCTCTTTTCGCCGAAGGCGAGCGATTTTTTTTTAGTCTAGTTTTAAAGTTTCTTTCGGAAAGCATTCGGAAAGTTGCCCTTGCTTTCCGCATCTTTCCGCAAGTTTCCTTAGCTTTCCGCATCTTTCCGCAAAAAACATTCATTTTTGCTATAAAACACATGTTTTTCCGTAATTTTGCGCATCTGTTTCCGCAAGATGCCGCAAGTTGCCGCATCTTGCGGAAAAGAAACTTGAACTTTCAAAAATAAGGGGATATTAATAAATATTACATAAGGAATAATATTGCAGGTTTTTTCAGGTGAAAGATAAGAATAAATTAGAGGATATAAGCGTCATTGACACAGCTCAAAAGTTGGGAGTTTCTACCAGAAGCGTTATAAACTATATCAAGAGTAAAGAAATCCATGCCATTAAGGTCGGAAAGGCTTGGTATGTAAATAGAGCTTCCCTAGACTCCTTTATCCTAAAGTATAAGTTTTCTGCTAAAGAGATCACCAATCGGTCACCTAGTTGTGAAGTAAGAAAGGAGACGAGTACTAATAAAAAATACTCAGTAAAAGATTTAAGGCTTTTTTTGAAATTACAAGAGTTGATGCCTTATGGTTGCTTGAGCGAAATCGAAATAAACGAAGAAATATTAGTGACAGTATCAAGGCTACATCTTGATGCACTAAAATATATTGGCAGTGGATACTACTCGTTTGGTGCCGAAAATAAAATGCAACACTATGAGAAATCTCGCGAGAAGATTGCAGGAATAATAGCTATATTATACGGAGTAAGCTTAGCTAACACAAAGGTAAGTAACCTTTTAAATAAAATTGAAGATGAACTCCTTCCGGTATACTCATCATTAATAAAAAGGATGGATAAAAAAATTGAAAGACCCAAAGATTTATAGCGACTGTTATCAAACAGCAATAACAATTTTTAGTAAGACAAAATCATTTCCTAAAGCACTACGCCCAACGCTAGGAAGAAAAATTGAGGAATCGAGCCTGAACTGTTTATTAAGTATTAGAAAGGCAGGAGTGACAACAGGTGATAAAAGGTTACTTAATCTGTATAGCGCATCAGACTCCTTGGATGAGATGAGAACATTAGTTCAATTGTCTAAGGATATGCAGGCCATGAATATTTCTGGGTTCTCTGAGATTACTGCACTTACAAAACAAATAGGTAGGGAGATTGGTGGATTTATTAAGTACGAGCAAAAATCAACTCATCGATAGAGTTTCTGACTTTGAAAATCTTTTAACTGCATTTAGGCTATGCTCAAGAGGTAAAAAGAGTACTGGTGGTTATCAGCATTTTTTATTCAACTATGGTGAAAAACTAAAATCAATAGAGCAAGAAATTAAAGAAACAAATAATTTTAGATGGTCTGGACACAGAGAGTTTTATGTTCATGATCCCAAAAAAAGAAAGATAATGGCCGCCCCTTTTAGAGACAGGATAGTTCATACGGCCATTCATGAGATTCTAAACCCAATAATTGATCACGAACTGGGTGCCCGAACTTTTGCTTGTCGTATTGGTCTTGGCAATAGAGCAGCATCAATAAGAGTACAAAAGCAGTTAGCAATGATGAAGCAAGAGAGATATTGTGTGAAACTCGATGTTCAAAAATACTTTGCAAGTATAAACCATGAAGTCCTCTACAATATGCTAATAAAAGAGTTCCCAGACAGTAGTTTAAATAAGATTATCTTTAGTTTAATCCGCTCCAACAAGCAGCTTAACAGTAGAGGAAAAGGTATACCAATTGGAAATTTAACATCACAGTTATTTGCAAATTTTTATTTAACTGGGATTGATAAAAAAGCATGTGAATTACTTGAGATTGATTTTGCACAAGATCACTTCGAAGAGAAAGCAATGTATATTCGTTACATGGATGATATGGTTATTATCGCGACATCAAAAAATAAAGCACTAAGTGTGGCAACGCAGTTAGTGAAGCTGGCAAAAAAAGAATTAAAGCTAGACATACCAGACAATAAATATATTGTGCTAGGAAATAATCCTATCCCTTTTCTTGGCTATGTTCTTGATGACTTTGGTTTTAGAGTTTTAAGACGAAACGAGAGGAAGTTCACTAAAAAAATCACAAGACTAAAAAAGCAAGGTTACAACATGGCTTACTTAGCACAGGTTAAACAATCATATGAAGCATGGAGAGACTTAAATTAATGGTGTGAAATCGTAATGCCCTTTTTTCTGGGGGCGCTGCGCTTCGCGGTGGCAATTGGAACAATGGAACGAACGCCGGTGCGTTTACGTTGAATTTGAACAACGATCCGACGAACTCGAACACGAACATTGGGTTCCGTTGCTCTTGCTTACGCTGTCAGACTTGGGAGAAATATAAGTGTAGGAAGTTTACAAGTAAGCTTGTAAGCCACTTTTCTCAAACTTTGAGAGCCCAAGGCACTTCGATTTTATTCCTGGGCTAACCACTGGATTTAATTATCCGGTGGAGTCCGAAATTTAAATTTTTTTGTTGGAAAAGGTATTTGAACACGATCACCATTTTCCAAAATCTTATAAAGTGGCTCTGGTTTACTCTCATTTTTAACTTTTTTATTACGCTTAGGTTTTGATTTGTATTCAGGAAATAATTTAATTATCTTTTTGTTTGCCCATTTCAACCGGTCTTTATAGGAAGAGAGCTTTATGCCAATTCTGGTTGCAAGCTCGCTTTGAGTTGGCTTTTCAGCCTCAATATAAAAATACTCTGCTCTTATAGCCTGTGCTTGCTCAGGGGTTAATTTGTTCCAAAGTAGTTCAAACCTACTGGCCCAAAATGGTGTTTTATTTTCGGTAATTTTATTAATAAGCTCTAGGTTTTTAATATACCTCCTCTCTGTATAGCGTGGCCATATCTCCTTAATGTCTTTTATTAAGTCTCTTCTTTGTTTCATACAGCGAGCAACTGCAAATAAATCATCATGGCCTATATTAAACTCACCTCGCTTATAGAGAAAATTAAAGACAACCTCATCTAAATTATCGGGAGCAGATGCAAATATATCATGGGCCATTGTGTGGCCATAGCCTAAGCTTGCCGGAATATAATTGAGAGTACTTTCATCGAGGTAGAGATTGGAGTCTAACTCTTCGTTCTCTTCTTCTACCTCAAAGACTTGATTATTATCAATTTCAAAAGAGTAGGAAGTTAAAACCTCGCCTATAGTCAAGTCAATATCAGAGAAGCCTTGATCTGATAAACTATCTATCTCTAGGTGATCAGCACTAAGCGAGTGGAGTTTTTCAATTCCGTTAAACAGTACATCAAGCCCTGACTTTTCCTTACTATCATAGCGTAGTAACTGATTATTAATAAGATACTCTTCAATTTCAAAGCAGCCCTTAAATATACTATTTGAACTCGCTTTGTTGTAATCAATTGTTCCGGTACAAGATTTTGTCTTAAACCATGATAAAGCTTTGCACAGCTCTTCAGATTCACAACGAGTGCTAGCTTTGTGGTTGTCTTTGCCTTTTCTAGCACAAGGACTTGCATTGGCTTTTCTTACTCTCATTGTCATTCCTAGCTTTTAAAACAAACTATTAATAGTTTAACAGGTGTAAGAATTTTTCAAATTATTTTTTAATTTTTTTTGAAAAGCAATTTCAAACAGATAGGAAATAAATGACCCTATAAGCGTTTCTATATATGAGGAGTCGTATTTTGATTTTTGTTTGTGGAATTTAATTATTTATCGGACTAGACATCTAATACCTTAATACAAATTGAAACTTTTTTCAAGTTCTTTTTCTATTATGGTTAAATTTTTCAAATTCAAAAAACTCTTTCTAATTTTAATTACTACCAACTTTAACAAGGAGAAATTTAAAAGTAATTTTTAGAAAGTGCCTGCCAAAAAAATCAAAACTAACAATCAAACAACATTCAAATGCGCCTCTTCTTAACTGTGGTGAAGTTCGTGTAGAATTTCACCCTAATTCTTAAGGAGAATTAACTATGCCTTTAATTTCAATTAAAAAAATGTGCAAGTCTATTTCTAGCTTCTTCATTGAAGATCAATTTCATGAAAAAAATTATGCAGAACTTCAACAAATGTATGAAAAAAGTCACCCAAAATTAAAGAAACAAAAGCTTGGAGACCTATTAAAACCTGTTATCTGTGATGGAAGTATTGATGATACTTACTTTAGTACCAATATCTACCCTTATATAGGATTCTCAAAAGAGATGAATTGGGGATATTCAGGGTGTGGTCCTCAAGTGTTGGCATTGAATATAATCTTTTTATTTTCAGAGGGTGATGGAGCCTTTGCAAGAAAGCATTATCAAAGCTTTTTGCAAGATTTCCTAAAAGCAAAGAAACAAAATGAAGACTTAGAAATATCAGTCACAGATATTAACAGGTGGATTCATGCAAGGAAGAGAAAACCTGCAACAATTTTAAGGTTAGTTAAAAAAGGAGATAAACTTGTTTAGTGGAAATACAAAAAACACAGAAACTAAGAAAGAAATGAGTAATACTGAAGCCTCTTCTGTTGCTATCATGATTGGTGGTGCCAGTGGCATATTCTTAATAAATAAGAATATGCATAAAATTGAAAACTGGCACTTCAATCATTTTGAAGAGATTTACCTCGTCTGCTTTGGGCTTGCTATCATGCTGACTATCTTTTTAATTTTTATGCTTAAAAAGAAAACTGCTGATATGGATAAACGAGCTTTTCTTCTATCCCCCTTATGGGGGAAGGGAGTGGCAAATATTGAAATCGGTAAGACAAAGGATGGAATTGATATTCATCTGAATGATGAGAGTCGCTCTGCTCATGTTCAGGTCATTGGAACCACAGGAAGTGGAAAAACGAAAAGTGTTGTGATTCCTTGGAGTATTAGAGATTTAAAACGAGGAAAGTCAGTTGTCATTATTGATGGAAAAGGAGCAAGTGATCTACCAGAAGAGATTTTTAACATTATAGAGACTTCTGAGATCGCTTGTAAGCAGCTTCACTTTGATCTTGATAATCCTGATCAGTCTGTAAGTATAAATCCTCTAAGGCATGGCACAGCTCAACAGATCACCGATCGAATCTTTAGCTCCTTTGAGTTTCAAGACCCTTTTTATTCGGCAGTTCAGTACGATATTTGTGGGTATTTGATCAAGCTGATTATTGATACGAAGAGAGTCGTCACTTTTAAACAGCTCTACATCCTTTTAACTGATGATAAGGAATTATCAAAACTTATAAGTGAGTTGGATGTTAATCGTGTGTTTCGAGATAAATTAAAGAATTATTTGAGAGAATCAGTAAAAGATAGACGAAATAAGATGGCCGGACTGATAAGCCAGATTTCTCCTTTTGCTAATAGTGAAATCGCTGAGATTGTAAATTGCGTTGATGACAATTCATCTTTGAGTAGTTTAATGCTTAATTCTTATGATCCTCAAATCTTTATTTTCTCAATACCGACTCTTAAATATCAAAAGCTAGGGCATCAACTAGGAAAACTTATCTTACAAGAGCTTGCTTGGTGCATAGGAGAAAGGGAGAGGCTTAGAGATAATAATTTTACTTCGGTGATATTAGATGAGTTTCCAGAGTTTATTTATGAAGGCTTCATAAGCATATTAAATAAAGCAAGATCAGCAAAAGTGGCAATGCATCTTTGTCATCAGGCCTTAAGTGACTTTACGGCCATATCTGAGAGCTTTGCTAGAAGTATCAATACAAATACTAATGTGAAGTGCATCTTAGGACTTAATGACCCCGAGACAGCAGATTTTTACGCTAGACACCTTGGAACACTGACGACTGAGAAATACACCGAACAAACAGTAGAAGGTGGTTTTTTTAGAAACAAAGAAGAAACGGGCAGAGCTTCAATGCGAGAAGTAGAGTCATACAAGATTCATCCAAATATTCTTAAAGGCTTGTACCAAGGTAAGGGAGTGATTCATCTTCCTACCAAGCGTGGAGTAGTTACAGAAGAAATTATGTTTAAAGCATTTAACCATTTGGAGGAGAACTTTGGGTAATATTAAAATTACAGATAGGGATTTAAGATTGTTACTTGATCTTTACCAAAATACCTTTTTGGCCTTGTATCAAATACGAGATAGGCATTTTAATAAGTGCGCACGATCAACGATTTATAATCGCTTATCAAAATTAATAAAAGGAGAGCTGATTGAGTCAATGAGAGTGAACCTTAATGCCATTCAGAGACAAAGTGAAGATATAGGAGCTATCTACTATGTGACAAAGAAAGGGTTCAGATTAATGATCAAATATCATAGCAAGAGCATAAAAAGAGTTTCTCCTGTGCCAATTAATTTGAATCAACTACAGCATGATTTAATACTAACAGATACAATTAAAATGTTAGACTCTCAGTTTCATAACGCGCAAGTAGTTAATTCAAAACTCTTCGTTAATTCATTTAAAGAAGAGAGGCAAGTCCCTGATGGAGTGATTCTTTTTAAGAATAAGAAATATGCTCTTGAAGTAGAATTAACAGCTAAATCAAATATGAGATACAGAGATATTATTTCAAACTATAGGACGAGTTCTGAATTTGAAAGTGTTCTCTATCTTGTAAAAGATGTCGCAATTCAAGGTAAAATGGGTGCGATCATTACAGGGGTTCAAAATAGCTACAGAAAGTCAGATGATACCGACAAATTTTATTTTTGTACTCTTTCAGCCTTTTTTAATGAACGCAGACAAGGAAGTTTTAGTAACGGAGTTAATTTTCTAGGTGGTGCAGTTAATAATGAGAGTGAGATTTTTAGGGGAGATATATGAACTTTAAAAATAAATATATGCTACGTGGTAAAATAATAAATATGCTTAGTTGGTTTTGCAGCTTAACAAGTTTGATTTTAGTTTATGGGCTTATTAAATGGCAGAAGGTCTTTTATTTTGGTGATAGAATGTATCGTTATATAAACCTAACAAATCCAAGGCATGTTCTAGACTTATTTGAAAATTACTTTTTAATAGGAGGATATTCAATTTTTCTGTGCTTATTAATAGCTTTCCCAATAGATTTATTAATCAGAAAAACTATCATTCGCCTTTAGTTTCAGGGTCAAACATTATCAAACACAGACTCAAACTGCGTGTTTGACCCTATGTTTGGGTTAGATCAATCAAAGTTTAGCTCAACACCTTAAATCTACTTATTATTTTCTAAAAATCCCCAATCCTTCCCCCTCGCATTTTTGCTGACCACTCACCCCCTACGAGAGTAAGTGGTCAGCAAGCGGGGGGAAGGATTGGGGAATAAAATAATAAGTAAGGTGGTGTGTAGTGTGGTGGTAGGTGGTGGTTAAGGTAAGGAAAGAAAGAAAGAAAAAAAGAAAAAAAGAAATAAGGAAAAGATATATGGAGGGGAAAAGTAAAAAAAAAGAAAAAATAAAAATAAAAAAATGGAGAAGTATGACAGAAGAAAAAAATAAAAAGAAGAATAAGAAAGATAAGAAGTCGGAGAATAAGATCGAGAAAAATTCGGTGAAGCGAATAAAATGGCAACCGAGCCGAATTTACCTTGTGCCAAAGCGGTTAATAGAGGATGAAAAAGAGAGGCTTTTTAGTGAGTTATCAGAAATTGTCTTTGAGATGAATCAAATCTTTAATTTAAAACCTCTGGAGGTCTATGAAAAATAAAGTCAGTTATAAAATTGCAATATACATCAGGGTGTCAACTCAGGAGCAAGCGGATAATCCAGAAGGTTCAATTAGAAATCAAAGAGATCGGCTTGAAGATATGGTTAAGTTTAAAAATTATGATGATAACTTTGGTGAGATTGTTGACGTCTTTGTGGATGAAGCCAAGTCTGGAAAAGATACCAATAGACCTGAGCTTCAACGGATGCTTAGAGAAATTAAGAAAGGCAATATCACTTTAGTTATGGCCTCAGAGCTTTCTAGGATTTCCAGAAATATTCAAGATTTTGCTAAAATTTGGAATATGATGAAAGAAAAGAAATGCTCGTTTTTCTCACTGCGTGAAAATTTTGATACCACAACGGCGGCTGGGGAAATGGTTCTTTATACGCTGGCCAATTTATCTCAGTTTGAGCGTCGCCAAGTTAGTGAAAGGGTTTCAGCTAATTTTATTGCTCGTGCAAAGCGTGGACTTTCAAATGGCGGCGTTACTCCTGTTGGTTACAAAAGAATTGAAGGGAAGCCAGGATATCTTGAAATTGATGAAGAGCATAAGGAAGTGGTTGAAAAATGTTTTGATTACTTTTTACAAGAAGAAACTCTGGCCTTGACAGCGAAGAGACTCAATAAAGAAAATTATCAACTCAAGGCCAGAATGTCGGGAGGCCGCGTAACCAGTAAGCATTTTAATGTTGAAAATCTTTACCGGATTTTAAAAAACAAAGCGATGATAGGAATTAAAACCTATGAAGAATTTGGGGAAGTCCATGAAGTAAAAGCGGTTTGGAAGGCAATTATACCTAGAGGCAAGTTTGATAAAGTTCAGAACACTCTGAAAAAGAATCGCTCGGTGAAAAAATCGGCAAGCACTAGACGCTATCCCTATATTTTAACAGGTCTTGTTTATTGTGCTGATTGTGGTGATCGACTTTGTGGAAAATCTGCTCATGGGGCCAGTGGTAAGGTTGGGTATTATGAGCATGGTTGGAGATACAGAAAAAATTATTGCAAGACTGATAAGATGCATAACTGTTCTAGTCCAACTAGATTCTCGGCGGAAAGGGTTCACGAACTTGTGCTTGAGAAAGTCACTAATCTGATTCAATCTGAGCAGATAGCAAAAAAGCTTTTAACTCAGGCCAAGGGAATTGATAAGAAAGACCCGATTAAGGTCGAAATAAGGCGTTATCAAAATCGTAAGATTAATATTGATAGAAAGCTTGAAATGCTAACGGAGAGACTGACAGAGCTTCCAAAGGGAATATCTGCTACACCTCTTTATGGAAAAATGGAAACACTGCAAAAGCAAAGAGATGAACTTGATCGCAACTTGGAGGAAAAAAGAAGAGATTTAAAGGGGTTAATGGAAGTCCCAGTGGATACTGAGAATTGGAAAGAATTTTTGAAGGTATTCGGAGAAATATTTAAACGACATTTAACTACTGAGCAGCAGACAAAGCTCATTAAAAAACTCATCTTCAAGATAGAGCTTGGAGCTAAAGATTTGAAAATTCACTACTTTGTGGGAGAAGACCACATAAAAAGAGAGCTGGCCGATTTGGCCAGCTCTTCTTTTTATTGGTCTAAAAACGATGTGGCTACTTGTTCGGGTAGCTTGACAAATGGTGGAGCCAATCGGGATCGAACCGACGACCTCTTCACTGCCAGCGAAGCGCTCTCCCAACTGAGCTATGGCCCCATTTTTTAATTATTCTATGTATGTCTCTCTATTTTGCCAAGTCTATTTAACACAAACATAATAATACTCTCTCTCGTTTACCTCAGAAAAAGATCTTACAGGTCTGCGAGTAAAGTAGGGTACAAATACGGAGGGATAGTCCATGGCCCATATTTTACGTTCCAGGCTTACTCCACCGGACCAACTACCATAAGCATTTATGAACTTATATTCATTTTGCCTTGGTAGGCGACCACCTAAGCTTTGGCAAAAGGTTTTCGCATCATAGAGGTCTGTAACAGTTTCGATATCACCGTTTAAGCCTCCTAAGATTGTTAATGTTTTATTTCCAATTTTTATTTCAGATGGAAATTTGGTTCTTTGAAAGTCTTCAAAAACCTGACTCGCAATTTGTGACATGACAATATCACTTCTTCCTTGCCCCATGTACTCACGACTTAAGCCATCTCTGTCCAGTAGGCTCAGTGTTACGATAATATTTCCACTACAGTTGGGGGACAAGGTGTAACTTCCAAAAGCAAAGAGATCAATTTTACTAACCTGCTGTGCTGTTACTGGTAGAGACAAATTAATCTGTTCATTAATTGTATTTGAATATTTAAAGCGCAGATACCTCTTTTTAGGTTTTAATGTTTTGTAGTAGCGCTCTAAGTATGCCTTGAAGCTTGAGCTTAAAGTCGTGCCGAGACCAATTCTAGCGTAAGCTAAATTTCTCTCATACAGCCGATTATATTGGATCAGGGTTTGTACGGGATTATAAACACCCATCCACAACAAGGAGCTCGCAAGGGAGTTCATCTGTTGCATATACTGTACTCGATCTTGAGAGTAGGCACGGGTAAACTCACATAAATTTACTCCTTTAATATTAAAAGGAATATTAGGCCAAAAATTGTAGTGATCTTTGGCCATACTGATTTGTGAAACAACACAAAGGAAAAGTATAAAGAGATTTTTCATGATTTTATTTCTCAAATATTTATGAGATGAGCAAGTACTCTTTATGTGAGTAGCGTTAAGTAGCCGCTATTTCGTTTGGAAACGAATTAAAACTGGTTAATAGTCTCTTTAAATTTTTGAATAGTAAAAGGTGCATTTAAATAGGCATTAGCACCATACTTTGATTCTTGATGGACTTTTGCTTTAGCATGAGAAAGATTACTGGCGATAATGAGTGTTTTTGTATTTGGAAAGCTTGATTTAATTTGCAGCATTAATTGATTAACAATTTGCGGGTTATCGTTATAGTAAAAAACAATAGTTGGTGCTTCGTTGACAGTTAATAGATCATTTAATTCTTGCAGTGAGGCTAAGAATTTTACATGATCTATTTTTGATAATACCTTAGAATGTTTTATAAAAAATTTAGCTTTGTAGGAAAATAAGTAAATAGGGTTTTCAGGTAAAGCATTAACGCCTGTTTTTGTTTGATCAATTTCAAAGAGAAACTCAATATCAACTTCTTCAACCTCAACTTCTTTTACTTCAACTATCTTTTCCTCTTGTTTAAGTTCACGATTAAGAGTGTCGAAGTCAAGTACTATTGTTTTTTCGTCTTCCATCAAAATAGCTCCTATTAACTAGTTATAATTATAAGAGATATCAAATTAAAGTAAAAGAGAATAATTTTGATAATCTTAATTAATAAACTTTCATATCTCTCCGATAAGAAATGTGGAGGAGTGATTAAAATAATAATATGAAAAAAATGACCATAGATGATTTAAATCTTGAATTCGAAGATGCGGAGGAAAAGAAAGAGGACGGACTAAAGCTAGATCATGATCTGGACTTTACTGCTGTAACTAAGGTCATTGATAGTGAGTTGCTTAAACAGTTAAATGCGACGAGAACATCCATTACAAAAGCAGATCTTAAATTGGTAAATGATAGTACAGATGCAACAGATATTAGCCAGCAAATACAAATTAATAACGAACCTTCTTTAAAATCAGATACGAGAATCCATGTTGATTCACACTTAAAACTCTTACAGGATGAAATTAGAATCTTAAGAGAAGGTATGCATCAAGTACAAACTAAAGCTGAAGTCGAGGTAGCCGTAGTTCAAGCCGAACAAAAATTATTAATAGAGCATATCTCTGATGCAAAAGTTCTTGATGTCGAAATCACCAGAATTCTCTTAAAAATGAATGCGAAAGCACCTATTATTAAAGGTGAAGCTCAGGCCATAAAAAAGCTACTAAATAAGTTCATCAAAAAATCAACCCCAAGCTAGTTATTTAGGTGCAAACTTACTGGTAAACACAATCCCTACGAAAATAAGAAATAAACCTAAGAGACTTAGTTGATTTAGGTGTTCATTAAATAAAACGATTCCACTTACAAAAGCCCAAAAACTTGTCAAATAATTGTAGTGGCTGATCTTTGATGCAGACTCTAACATGTAGGCTTTTGTCATAAAGATTTGTGCCAGTTGAGTAAATAAACCTATGGCCAAGAGCCCAAGTAATTCATAAAAATCTGG
>Ga0233440_1003334_pt1 | contig 12192 bp, 7 predicted proteins | sample SI_123_September_5_FD_182791 | JGI IMG/M metagenome (GOLD analysis project Ga0233440, IMG submission 182791) | Seawater microbial communities from Saanich Inlet, British Columbia, Canada - SI_123_September2016_120_MG | ecosystem: Environmental > Aquatic > Marine > Inlet | place: Canada: British...
GTTTAAAGGCTGAGTCATGGTTCTGGTTCTGGTTCTGGTTCTGGTTCTGGGGTTACTTGGACAGTGACTGAGGAACCAACCTCAACTTCGACCCCGATGGCAGGGTCTTGACCCCACACCATGCCGGCCGGGGCATCGGGTTCAAAAGGATTGGCCGCAACGACCACCACGAAAATTAGCCCCTCGTTTTCTATTAAAGAACGTGCCGCTGCTTCGGTGATCCCGGCCAAATCTGGCATCGGCACCAAAGGAAGCGGCACCGCTACCTCGAGCACCATTGACCCGCCCTCGGCCATAGTGGAACCCGCTACGGGGGACTGGCTCAACACAGTGCCCGGTTCGGCGTCCCCGGTCTCGATATCGAAAGAAGCCAAAATAGTGATACCGGTTCCTGAATCGTTAAGCAATTGGGTGGCGTCCTCCAGGCTTAACCCAACCAGTTGAGGGGTGGGCACAATCACGTCCGGTGCCTCGGTAGTGGTGGGAGCACGAGAGGGAGGCGGTTCGGTGAAATCTGTTTGAGGAAGATCCGCATGAGCGACCTCCATTACGTCATGCCAAATAAGCGCCGGGAAAGTACCGCCAAAGACTTTGCGGTCCAAAAGGGGAGGCACCATAGGGATTTGACCTTCGGGGTACCCCACCCAAACCGAGGTAGTGATTTGTGGGGTGTAACCAACAAACACCGCATCAGCATAGTTTTGTGTCGTACCGGTCTTTCCGGCAGCCGGGCGGCCAAAATCAGCACGATGGCCGGTGCCATGGCCAATTACCCCTTCGAGAATCCAAGTAATTTGGTCAGCGATGGAGGCGCTCAAAACCCGTGTTTGTTCACGTTCCCACTCCCACAAAGTGGTGCCATCGGAGCGAGTAATACGGGTAACAAAGGCCGGGGGAAGCGAAACGCCCCGGTTGGCAAAAGTAGAATACGCCGAAGCCATGTCCAACATGGTGGTGTCAGAGGTGCCCAAAATGTTGGCGTAAACCTCTTCCACTGGGCTTTGGATGCCCATGCGCTTTGCCATCGATACCAAGCGCTGTGGGCCCATTTCCATACTTAACTGGGCATACACCGTGTTGTATGAACCCCAAGTGGCTTGCACCAAAGTGACCATTTCTGGATCGGGTATTTCACCGTCCGGCCCCGGATCAGGCAGTCGGTACCCGGTAGCGCCACCGGAAACCCGCCACTGGGCGGCATCGCCTACGCCGCCGGGAATATCAAATTCAATTTCGTTGGGCGCCGGGTACACCGAGGTAGCGCCCCAACCCGCTTCGAGGGCCGCCGCTAAACCAATGGGCTTCATAGAAGACCCCACCTGGCGGCCGTTACCCATAGCAAGGTTTACTTTGGCATCTTCTTCTTCGGCAAAGAAATCACGTCCACCCACCATGGCCAGCACAAACCCCGTTTGAGGGTCCATGACCACCACCGAAGCATCAGGCAAACCGTAACCATCAGGGAGGTGCGCCTCTACAGCAGCTTCGGCGGCCGCTTGGAGTTCTAAATCAATGGTCGTTTCAATACGCAACCCGCCTTCAAAAAGCAAGGCCTCGCGCTGCCTGAGAGTGTCAGCGATATCGGTATTAGCCAAGAACCAGCGACGAACCTCTTCAACGAAATGGCCAGCCGGATAGACCGTGTCAAGCCGAGCGGAGTATTCCTCTAGCACCGGCGGCACATCAAGCGCTTCTTGATACTCCTCTTCGGTGATGAACTCGTTGGCCACCATGCGACCTAACACCATGTGGCTCCGGCGCAAACTGGCGCTGTAGTTACGCAAAGGGTCGTAGTAGGTGGGGCGCTGCACAATGCCGGCGATCATGGCGGCCTCAGCTACCGTAAGGTCACCCACCCCTTTGTTGAAATAAGTATGAGAAGCCGCCTCAATGCCGTAAGCACCATGACCAAAGTAAACGGTGTTTAGGTACTGCAACAAAATAAAATCTTTAGAGTATTGCTCTTCGAGGCGCATAGAGAACCAGATCTCTTCAAGCTTGCGGCTCGCCGTGCGTTCCGAGTTTTCAATAATGGCCAACTTGACGTACTGCTGGGTGATGGTAGAAGCACCTTGGCTAATGCCACCTGCTTCAAGGTTGGTGCGCGCCGCACGGATGATGCCCCGCAGGTCAACCCCGTCGTGGGCATAGAAGCGTTCGTCTTCAATAGCGATAACCGCATTGCGGACCATCTCAGGAATGACCTCAATATCGCGAATAACTGAACGGTTTTCGGGAGCCACCATGGCGGTAAGAAAAGTGCCGTCGGCGGCAAAAATAGTAGAGGTTTCCGATTGCTCAGGAATGGTGATTTCGAACTCCCGAGACTCATAGCTATAACAAGCGGTGGCCAGCAAAGCGCAAACTACGGTTACCGCGCCAAGGCGCCCGGAAAAAAACTGTTTAGCCACCCCTCTAGTGTGGCCTGTAAAACACCCGAAAAGACGGCACCAAGCAAAGGTAACCAAGAGATCTTTGCTAAATGGTTGGGCTAAGGGTCTCCGAGCGGTCATTATGGGAGGGTGAGCAACAACGATTTTCTAAACGACCTCGCTCAGCGGGGACTTATCCACGACCAAACTGACGCTGAGGCGTTGGCGGAAAGACTCAATCAAGGGCCCATTACCTTGTATTGCGGTTTTGATCCGACCTCGGACAGTTTGCATATCGGGCACTTAGTCCCGTTGCTTTTGCTGCGCCGCTTTCAAGACGCCGGCCATCGATCAATTGCTTTAGCCGGTGGAGCAACTGGCATGGTGGGCGACCCCAGTGGCCGATCCGAAGAGCGCAACCTTTTAGACGAACCCACCTTGGCCCACAACGTGGCTGCAGTGGCGAGCCAGTTGCAGGCCTTCTTACGTTTCGAAGACAGCCTGGCTCCCGGTGACCAGGCCGCAGTAATGGCCAACAATCTTGAATGGACCGCCGACGTGGGCGTGCTGGACTTTTTGCGTGAAGTAGGTAAGCACATCACCGTTGGCACCATGCTGGCCAAAGAGTCGGTGCGGAGCCGTCTGGACGGCGAACAAGGGTTGTCCTTCACCGAATTCAGCTACATGTTGTTGCAAGCCAACGACTTCTACGAACTCAACCAGCGTTACGGCTGCGAACTCCAAGTAGGAGGCTCAGACCAATGGGGCAACATTACCGCCGGCATCGATTTGATTCGCCGACGCTCAGCAGTGTCAGCTCACGGGTTGACCGTGCCGTTGGTGACCCGATCTGATGGGGCCAAGTTTGGCAAGACCGCCGATGGAGCAGTTTGGCTTGACCCAAAACGCACCTTGCCTTACGAATTGCACCAGTACTTTCTTAACGTCGACGACCGAGACGCCGAACGCTTCTTGTTGCAGTTGACCTTGGTGCCGGTTAAAGAAGTAGCGGCTTTGATGACCGAACATGAGGAGCGGCCCGCAGACCGTTTGGCCCAAAGACGCCTCGCTGACGAGATCTGCACGCTGGTTCACGGTGCCGAAGAAACCGCTCGTGCCGCCTTAGCGGCTCGCGGCTTGTTCGGGCAAGAACCACCGACCGCTGAAGTGCTCGAAGCGCTACGGGGGATTGTGCCCGAGACCACGGTGCAGCAAAAAGATCTCGCGGGCGCAGAGTCGCTTATTGACGCTTTGGTGCAAAGCGGACTGTGTAGTTCACGAGGAGATGCCCGACGCACGGTAGCCGGCGGCGGGGTATCGGTGAACGGGCAACGGCAAGAAAAAGACGCTCTGGCGTTGTCTGCCGACCACTTGGTAGGCGGCCGATTCGTGCTGTTGCAAAAGGGTCGCCGATCGCGCCATTTGTTGCTGGTTGATTGACGAAAAGAAATCTAAGAAATTCGAAAGAAATGTGTGTTTCGCGCGTTGAAGTCGGGGGAGGCACCGCTAGCGTTGCGGGGCGCACGGATGACGAAAGCCAATCGGCTTAGTTAACCGAGCGTAGTGCGTTGCCCACCGGCGGATCCCATGAGGATCGAATCGGTCCGGCAAACACGGCACCACCAAAGCTCATTGAGTTTTGTGTGCCTGATGACTTTCGGTCATCGTGTGCTCTTTGAAAACGGAACAGAGGACGAAATATAGCCAGTGCGGGCTGTCCATCGACGATGCGAGTTGTCGCTGGACAGACCCTAAATTCAATTCAAGCACTGACGGACAGCAGTAATTAACTTCGGTTAACTGCTCTTGTCCTGAAGCCTAGTCAATGAGAATTGGTGTTTTCATTGACTGAAAAACTCGTGTAATAAGCCGCCGAAAGGCGGTTACACCATGATTCGATGGTGGTTGTCACTTCGGTGATAGCCATTTGAGATTTTGATGGAGAGTTTGATCCTGGCTCAGGACGAACGCTGGCGGCGGGCCTAACACATGCAAGTCGAACGCACTCGACCTTCGGGTCATATGAGTGAGTGGCGAACGGGTGAGTAACACGTGAGAAACCTGCCCCGAAGACTGGAATAACCCGAGGAAACTCGGGCTAATACCGGATGCCCCCAACTGATCGCATGATCAGTTGAGGAAATGCTCCGGCGCTTCGGGAGGGTCTCGCGGCCTATCAGCTAGTTGGTGAGGTAACGGCTCACCAAGGCAACGACGGGTAGCTGGTCTGAGAGGACGATCAGCCACACTGGGACTGAGACACGGCCCAGACTCCTACGGGAGGCAGCAGTGGGGAATCTTGCGCAATGGACGAAAGTCTGACGCAGCCACGCCGCGTGAGGGATGAAGGCTTTCGGGTCGTAAACCTCTTTCAGCAGGGAAGAAAATGACGGTACCTGCAGAAGAAGCTCCGGCCAACTACGTGCCAGCAGCCGCGGTAACACGTAGGGAGCAAGCGTTGTCCGGATTTATTGGGCGTAAAGAGCTCGTAGGCTGTTCAGTAAGTCAGGTGTGAAAACTCGAGGCTCAACCTCGAGACGCCACTTGATACTGCTGTGACTAGAGTCCGGTAGAGGAGTGTGGAATTCCTGGTGTAGCGGTGAAATGCGCAGATATCAGGAGGAACACCAGCAGCGAAGGCGGCACTCTGGGCCGGTACTGACGCTGAGGAGCGAAAGCATGGGGAGCGAACAGGATTAGATACCCTGGTAGTCCATGCCGTAAACGTTGGGCACTAGATGTGGGATCTCGCTAACAGATTCCGTGTCGCAGCTAACGCATTAAGTGCCCCGCCTGGGGAGTACGGCCGCAAGGCTAAAACTCAAAGGAATTGACGGGGGCCCGCACAAGCGGCGGAGCATGTTGCTTAATTCGAGGCAACGCGAAGAACCTTACCTGGGTTTGACATGTAGGGAAAAGCCATAGAGATATGGTGTCCTTAGGGGCCCTACACAGGTGGTGCATGGCTGTCGTCAGCTCGTGTCGTGAGATGTTGGGTTAAGTCCCGCAACGAGCGCAACCCTTATTCTATGTTGCCAGCGGATAATGCCGGGGACTCGTAGAAGACTGCCGGGGTCAACTCGGAGGAAGGTGGGGACGACGTCAAGTCATCATGCCCCTTATATCCAGGGCTGCAAACATGCTACAATGGCCAGTACAGAGGGCTGCAAAACCGCGAGGTTGAGCGAATCCCACAAAGCTGGTCTCAGTTCGGATTGGAGTCTGCAACTCGACTCCATGAAGGCGGAGTCGCTAGTAATCCCGGATCAGCAACGCCGGGGTGAATACGTTCCCGGGCCTTGTACACACCGCCCGTCACACCACGAAAGTCGGCAACACCCGAAGTCAGTGGCCTAACTCTTAGGAGAAGGAGCTGCCGAAGGTGGGGTTGGTAATTGGGGTGAAGTCGTAACAAGGTAGCCGTACCGGAAGGTGCGGCTGGATCACCTCCTTTCTAAGGAGTATGTAATCGTCATCTTTGGTGAGCATTTGTTTCACCAGGTGACGAATACTCATGGTTAGCGCACTGGTAAATAGTCCATATGAACCTTGTCTTAGCAAGTTAACTTATGGGCTTTTTCGTTCTCTGTTTCGTTTTGAGGGAGCACCTCGGTGCTGACCTTGGCGGCCTCTGTTCCTTTTTGAACATGCCGCAGTCGACATTAATGTCGACCGTTGCCCCTTGAGAACTGCACAGCGAACACGAGCATCTTCAACAATATTGTTGATGTATTTTAATTTTGTAATTAAGAATTCCAAGCTACTAAGGGTCAACGGTGAATGCCTTGGCGCCTACTACCGAAGAAGGACGTGGACGGCTGCGAAAAGCCACGGGGATCTGCCTATCTAGAGTTGATCCGTGGATATCCGAATAGGGAAACCTGGTACTCGTAACGGAGTACCACGCCGGTCTGAATACATAGGGCCGGCCGAGGGAACCGGGTGAATTGAAACATCTAAGTAACCCGAGGAAAAGAAAGCAAAAGCGACACCCCGAGTAGCGGCGAGCGAAACGGGTAGAGCCTAAACCATTCTGGTGTCAAGCCTGACGGCATTGCCAGGGTGGGGTCGTGGGACCGAATAGGAGGGGCGTCAGACCTTCCACAGAGTTACAAATCTGTCAGTTAGCAGAAGTGTTTTGGAAAAGCACGCCGCAGTGGGTAATAGCCCCGTAAGCGAAAACTGTACAGACTCTGTTTCGTCATCCCGAGTAACACCGGATCCGGGAAAGCCGGTGTGAATCTGCGAGGACCACCTCGTAAGGCTAAGTATAGGTAGGCGACCGATAGTGAACTAGTACCGTGAGGGAAAGGTGAAAAGTACCCCGGGAGGGGAGTGAAATAGTACCTGAAACCGTTGATCTACAATCAGTCAAAGCGTCGTCTCGAGTTTACTCGAGGCCGCAATGGCGTGCCTTTTGAAGAATGAGCCAACGAGTTACGGTGTGTGGCAAGGTTAACCCGTGAGGGGAAGCCGGAGCGAAAGCGAGTCTGAATAGGGCGTTCAGTCGCATGCTGTAGACCCGAAGCTGAGTGATCTATCCATGGGCAGTGTGAAGCGGAGGTAAGACTCCGTGGAGGCGCGAACCGACCTAGGTTGAAAACTGGGCGGATGACCTGTGGATAGGGGTGAAAGGCCAATCAAACTCAGTGATAGCTGGTTCTCCGCGAAATGCATTTAGGTGCAGCGTCGTATGTTCAGCCATGGAGGTAGAGCACTGGATGGGTTAGGGGGCCTACAAGCTTACCAACCCCAGCCAAACTCCGAATGCCATGGCTCCAGAGTACGGCAGTGAGTCCTCGGGGGATGAGCTTCGATGGACGAGAGGGAAACAGCCCAGACCGCCGACTAAGGTCCCAAAGTTAAGACTAAGTGGTAAACGAAGTGGGATTGCCCAGACAGCCAGGATGTTGGCTTAGAAGCAGCCATCATTTAAAGAGTGCGTAACAGCTCACTGGTCGAGTGGTCCCGCGCGGAAAATGTAACGGGGCTCAAGTCTTACACCGAAGTCGCGGATTTCTACTTTTAAGTAGGAGTGGTAGCGGAGCGTCGAGTCTGCAGTGAAGCGCCGGTGAAAACCGTCGTGGAGCGGGCTCGAGCGAGAATGTTGGCATAAGTAGCGAGAGAGGGGTGAGAAACCCCTCCGCCGAAAATCCAAGGGTTCCTGGGCAAGGCTAATCCTCCCAGGGTAAGTCGGGAGCTAAGGCGAGGCCGAGAGGCGTAGTCGATGCACAACCGGTTGATATTCCGGTACCACGGATTGCGCGTAAAACGCCAACCCACGGTTGCTAAGGGGATGTCTAGTCCTTCGGGACTAGAAGGAACTGACCCACTGTGGTTAGGTGAGTGATGCAGGGACGCAGGAAGGTAAATGAACCCAGGCGATGGTTGTCCTGGGGCAAGCGTGTAGGTCGAGGCGTAGGTAAGTCCGCTCCTCATAAAGACTGAGACGTGATGCCGAGCCGTTTTAGGCGAAGTCATTGATCCTATGCTGCCGAGAAAAGCTGCTAGCGAGTGCAATCAGTGCCCGTACCCCAAACCAACTCAGGTGGATAGGTAGAGAATACCAAGGCGATTGGGAGAACTATGGTTAAGGAACTCGGCAAAATACATCCGTAACTTCGGGATAAGGATGACCTCATTAGGGTTACAGGCTTTACGCCTGGAAGCTCGAAGAGGTGGCACAGACCAGAGGAAAGCGACTGTTTACTAAAAACACAGCAGCGTGCTAAGTCCTAAGACGACGTATACGCTGTGACGCCTGCCCGGTGCTGGAAGGTTACGGGGAAAGGTTAGCCTTCGGGCGAAGCTTTGAACCTAAGCCCCAGTAAACGGCGGCCGTAACTATAACGGTCCTAAGGTAGCGAAATTCCTTGTCGGGTAAGTTCCGACCTGCACGAATGGCGTAACGACTTTCCTACTGTCTCAACCATAGACCCAGCGAAATTGAAGTACGAGTAAAGATGCTCGTTAGCTGCAGAAGGACGGAAAGACCCCGTGGACCTTTACTACAGTTTGGTATTGGTATTTGTTTAGCGTTGTGTAGGATAGGTGGGAGATTTGGAAGCGTTGGCGCCAGCCAGCGTGGAATCACCCTTGAAATACCACCCTGCGTTTGACGGATATCTAACCTAGGCCCGTGATCCGGGCCGGGGACCGTGCCAGATGGGTAGTTTGACTGGGGCGGTCGCCTCCTAAAGTGTAACGGAGGCGCCCAAAGGTTCTCTCAGTCTGGTTGGCAATCAGACGACGAGTGCAATGGCATAAGAGAGCTTAACTGCGAGACCTACAAGTCGAGCAGGTGCGAAAGCAGGGCATAGTGATCCGGCGGTTGCGTGTGGAAGCGCCGTCGCTCAACGGATAAAAGGTACCCCGGGGATAACAGGCTTATCTTCCCCAAGAGTCCATATCGACGGGAAGGTTTGGCACCTCGATGTCGGCTCATCGCATCCTGGGGCTGAAGCAGGTCCCAAGGGTTGGGCTGTTCGCCCATTAAAGCGGTACGCGAGCTGGGTTTAGAACGTCGTGAGACAGTTCGGTCCCTATCCTCTGCAGCCGGAGGAGATTTGAGAAATGCTGTCCCTAGTACGAGAGGACCGGGATGGACGTAGCTCTCGTGTGCCAGTTGTTCCGCCAGGAGCATGGCTGGTTGGCGACCTACGGAAGGGATAACCGCTGAAAGCATCTAAGTGGGAAGCCTGTTTCAAGATGAGATCTCCCACCGGGAAACCGGGTAAGGCCCGTGGCAGACCACCACGTTGATAGGCCGGAGGTGTAAGCACAGTAATGTGTTCAGCCGACCGGTACTAATCGGCCGAGGGCTTGGTTATTACATCAACTTTCGAGGTTGATGCTCGTGTTCGCTGTGGAGTACTTAGAGGGGATACCTCTATTGAAAATTGATCGAGTTCTCGTTGTTTCGACAGCGAGGGCACAAAGGATTTCGGTGGCGATGGCGGCGGGGACACACCCGTTCCCATTCCGAACACGGCAGTTAAGCCCGCCAGCGCCGATGGTACTTGGGTTGAGAAACCCTGGGAGAGTAGGACGTCGCCGGATTAATCTAAAGCAACTAGCAGGGCCCTCGGGTCCTGCTAGTTCGCGTTATAGCGTCTTTGCGTTCTCCCACCGCAGTCACGTGGGGTCAGACCCCACGTGACTAGATTTTAGACGCTGGTTGTTGTGGGTTTGCGGTGACACCTGACCAGAGCAGTCGCAGTGCTTCTTCGACGCGGTAGATTTACGACCTATGTCTCCTTCCTCTGACCGTTCTGGTCGTTCTGATGATCGTCGCTCCGGCGGTAAGGGTGACAGTCGCGGCAACGACCGTTCGTCACGTGATGGCCGCTCTGATAATCGGGGTCGTTCTGATGACCGAAATCGTTCAGGTGGCGGCCGTGATAACGACCGTGATGCTGGGCGAAGCGCGGTAAACCGTCGACGCACCGAACGGGAAAGCGAACCGAGAGAAGACCGCCGCCGGGTGCGTGAACCGTATAAAACTGGTCCTAAGTCTTGGGGCGGAGTTGCTCGACGCGGAGCCGGTTGGTTAGAACGAGCGGAAGACGAAGATAGCCCAGAGCGTAAAGAACGCACCGCTAACCGGCGTCCCAAAAAAGATGAAGAAGAAGAAAACCCGAACTGGGATCGGGTAAAAGAAGAAGCAGGGACTGCAGTTTCTAAAATAAAGAAACCGATTCGTCGACCCCACCGAACAGTGGTGGTTAAACGCGACCCCTTGCCTGAAGCACCTCGCCGGTTACCTGAGGGTGACACCATGTTGGTGCGTTTGTTGGGCGACAAGGCAGGCCGCCGAGCCGCTAAGCGTTTGCGTGATGCTGGGGAAGCTTTTCAAGAAGAACGTTTTGTTGATGCCCGCCGTACTTTGTATTCGCTTGAAGAACGAGCCCCTGATGTTGCCGAAGTTGTAGAAATGTCGGGATTAATTCTTTACCGCCTGGGCCGTTGGCGTGAGGCCGCGAAAAAAATGGAACGCTTCCGTGAACTAACGGGCAGCACCGAGCAACACCCCGTGTTGGCCGACTGTTACCGAGCCTTGGGCTGGTGGGCCGACGTCGACGAACTCTGGATAGAGCTTCGTGATGCTTCGCCGTCGGCAGCTTTAGTTACCGAAGGCCGTTTGGTGGCTGCCGGTACTTTGGCCGATCAAGACAAACTCAAAGAAGCAGTAGCGCTCATGGAAAAAGGATGGAATTTTCCTAAACGGGCCCGTGAACACCATTTGCGCCGGGCCTACGCCTTGGCAGATCTTTACGAACAATCTGGCTCGATACCTCGGGCCCGTGACCTTTTTGGGTGGGTGCAACGCTCCGCCCCAGGTTTTGCCGATGTCGACCAGCGCCTCAAGGGCTTGCGTTAAAGGCGGTCGTTTTTCACAAAAGGGGTTTGGCCGGGGCGCGCGCCGTCTAGGGTGAATGCATCACAGGAAAGAACCTGTGGCGATGAGCGCATTGCTCACCTCAAACGATTTCAAGGAGTTCCCCAGTGGATACCGCTTCTCTGTTAGGCGACAACGCCGCTTACCTTTTGGATCACGTGGCCACCGGCATCAAAGCCGCTGACCTCACCCAACCCGGCCCCGATTACGTCAGCGAAGCGTTCGGGCCTTCAGACCGTTCACCGCAGGTCATGCGTAACTTGCAGTCGCTTTACGATCATGGTCGTTTAGGCGGGTCGGGTTATGTATCGATCCTCCCCGTTGATCAAGGTATAGAGCATTCAGCGGCAGCCTCTTTTGCCCCGAACCCCGAATACTTCGACCCTGCCAACATCGTTGAGCTAGCCATTGATGGCGGTTGTAACGCCGTGGCTTCTACCTACGGGGTGTTGGCTTCGGTATCTCGCCGCTACGCCCATCGCATCCCGTTCATCGTAAAAATCAACCACAACGAAATGTTGACCTACCCCAACAAGTTTGACCAGGTCATGTATGGCTCAGTCGACCAAGCCTTTGACCTTGGCGCAGCCGGCGTGGGCGCCACCATTTACTTTGGTTCCGACGAAGCAACCCGCCAAATTCAAGAAGTCAGCGAAGCCTTCGCCCGGGCCCACGAACTGGGCATGTTCACAGTGTTGTGGTGCTACTTACGCAACTCAGGTTTCAAAGTTGATGGCGTGGACTACCACGCCTCAGCCGACCTCACCGCCCAAGCCAACCACCTTGGAGTAACCATCGAAGCGGACATCATTAAACAAAAGTTGCCCGAAAACAACGGCGGCTACAACGCGCTCGACGGTTTTGGTAAAACCCACGCTGCGGTGTACAGCGACCTCACCACCGACCACCCGATTGACCTTTGCCGCTGGCAAGTAGCGAACTGTTACATGGGGCGCATTGGTTTGATCAACAGTGGGGGAGCGTCCTCCGGGGCCAGCGACCTGGCCGAAGCGGTAACCACCGCCGTGGTAAACAAGCGAGCGGGCGGCACCGGTTTGATCAGCGGCCGCAAAGCGTTTCAACGGCCACGGGCCGAAGGCGTGGAGTTACTCAACGCTATTCAAGACGTCTATTTGGATGACTCCATCACCCTGGCTTAGGCCAAGACCTTGGGGGAGGGGTGACCTAAAAGACAGAACTTTATTCCGCTATGTTCACCCCTCGCCGTTGACTGGGGTTATGGTGGCGGCGTTCGTTAACTAATGATTCAAAAGACTTCCAGCAACGAAGCTGGAAATGGAGGAAATAACGTGACCGAAACGGCAACGGAGCCGACGGTTCCTGCAGTTGACAGGGTAATCATTCGCTTCGCTGGCGACTCTGGCGACGGAATGCAACTTACCGGTGATCGTTTCACCAACG
>Ga0233440_1003377_pt1 | contig 12086 bp, 9 predicted proteins | sample SI_123_September_5_FD_182791 | JGI IMG/M metagenome (GOLD analysis project Ga0233440, IMG submission 182791) | Seawater microbial communities from Saanich Inlet, British Columbia, Canada - SI_123_September2016_120_MG | ecosystem: Environmental > Aquatic > Marine > Inlet | place: Canada: British...
CGGCCGATCCAAAAGCTTATCGCCGAAATGGAGTATGCGCTCGCCTTTTGCGGTGTCATCGTCATAAAGCGCGATTGCCTCTTCTGGCAGGTGCGCGAGATCGCTCGCCCGCAAATAGTCGCGCATGGTGGTCCCTGTGCAGCGCGAATCGATGTTGGGTGCTCCGCGGCGGGCGACGACGTCATCGTAATGCACCGTCCTGAAATCGATGCTGTAGCGGGCAACGTCCGTAATGTTCGGCACCGTCTCATGCAGTTGGGCGCCAGAAAAGATGATCATGCCTCCGGGCGGCGGAAGATATCGGACGGTGATTGGCTCAAGCTCCTGCTGAGCCTTGGGCTGCTCGCGCGTATCGACCTTGACATGCTGCGCCGCCGTGGCGCGATTCTTTGTGTTCCATTCGTAGTAGTTGTAGATCTCGGAGTTGTTCTTCACAACTTCCCCGAAGTAGCGGGGATAGAATCCCATCGCGTTGTCGGGCTCCAGCGGATAGATGGGCAGCCACCAATTGAGCTGGCACATCGGCGCGGAATACCAAGTATCCCGATGCGGGTGAAAGGCGTAGGCGATTCCGGATGACAGGAAATGTGATGGATAGGCCGAACGCAGGCGAGGAACATCGAAGTACAGGCTTTCCAGATCAACGCCGTGCTCAAGCATAACCTGTCGTATGATCCTTTTGCATTCTGGATGATGGATAAATTGCGGCTTCAGCTTGCCGAGGATCGCCGCGACCTCCTCCGGCGTCTTCCATTCATGTATGATCCGGGGGTCGTGCGGTGAAAACACTTCCTCGAGCATTTGGCGCGCGAGATCAATCAAGGCACGCGTCCCCGCCGTCGCCGACAGGATAAAGATATCGCCAGCATACAGTCGGCTACGCCGCTCCTCGTCCGTCATAGTTGAATCGATGAATACCGAACCCATGATGACGATGCCCTCCATTGACAGACCTGGTGGCGAGGACCGCACCGGGCCCCCAATAGGACCCCACTTCGTTTGTCACGTCGCACTCACCAGGAATTACTCATTTCGATCGCTCTCTGGTCGCCGCTGTTGAACCCGCTTGATCGCCGGTGAAAATTACGCTTCGCGTCTTGCTCCTGGTGTCGGCCTCGCCATCCATGCACGCAGAGAAAGCGATATTCAACATAATACATTTATTTAAATAACTTTAAATATGCTTTATAGTGGTCAGCGATATTAATTATTTATCGTGGTTAAACTGCGATATTTTGCCAACAGCCCACGGTAACCTGGGGATGACAGGATGCCTTCAATTGCAGAAAATCTCGTATGGGGAACATACTCATGGCCGCAACAGGGAGCCGAGTGGTCGGCAGAATGGGGCGACGCCGAAACTCAGTGGCACGCGACGATCTTACCCCGAATTCGGTCGTTCCTTCCTGCCAAAAACATTTTAGAAATTGCTCCGGGATACGGTCGATGGAGCGGATTTTTAATGAATGCTTCCGATAAGTACACCGGCATCGATCTGAACCCAGAGTGCATCAATGCCTGCCAGAAACGATTTGCGGGCGCGAGGAACGCAGAGTTTGCAGTGAACGATGGAAAGTCCTTGGATGCCGTCGCCGACAGCTCCATTGATTTCGCATTCTCGTTTGACAGCTTGGTTCACGTCGAGTTCGAAGTCATGGAAGCCTATCTTAGTGAGCTTTCACGGAAACTTTCGCCGAACGGCATTGCTTTTCTGCACCACTCCAACTTGGGTGAGTATGTGAAATCTGAGCTGACTCTCAAAGTCCTGCGCCGGCTGCAGCTCAACAGTTGGATGCATTGGCGAGCGCCATCGGTTACGGCAAAGAAAGTTGCCGATATAGGTGCAGCAAATGGCCTTCCCTGCATTTCGCAAGAGATCATGAATTGGGGCCCTGACAACCGACGACTGATCGATTGCTTTTCAACATTCACGCGGCCCGGATCGAAGTGGGAACATCTCACATTTCGAATTCGAAATCCGTATTTTATGTCTGAGGCAAGGTCCGCCCGCGTTATTTCTGAAATCTCTAAATCACTACCTCTCGGTAGCTAGCTCATCGATGCAATGCTTGCCGATGATTTTTGCGGTCCCGGTGGTCAGAATGCCTTCGCATTGAGGCCGTATGCGATGCCCCATGTGGGAGATGTGAAACTGTCGTTATGGACAGTCATAAGCGCAATACTCTGGGCAACCGAAGACCATTAAGAGTGATCGACGGGCAGCTTCTTGCCCGGAGTCGTCACCGGTGCACCGCATCCTGCAGAACGGCGCCCGTCACCATGTTCACATTGTGCGTAAAAACGCTTAGAGGGTAACGGTCGTTTGGCATGTATGTCGGATAGCTAAAGCCCAATGTGTGGGTCGGGTCAAAATAATTGTCGTGCACATTGAAGGCGCCGGTCAGCGCGGCCGGATTGGTATTCGGACCTGACCCGGATACGAAGAAGTTGAAGTCACCGGTGAAAGTGTTGCCGGCGATCTCGGCGGACTTTGTGTTGTCGGCGAAGAAGCCCTGGGTAATACCGCCGTTCTGGACTGTCGTGTTGTAAAGGATGCGGGTCGCGTTTATGTCCGGCCCATAAACCTGCAGATAGTCACCATGGACGCCCGCGCCGCCCATGCCCGCTTGCTCCATCACATTGTTCTGAATTGTGATGTCGCCGCCATCATTGCCATGGCGGCCAATGAGGTCGGAGTTGGAGTTTTTCAACCACGAATACTCGACCGTGAGGCCGGGCCCTTCCATCTCGACAAGAAACTCAGCACGCCCACCTCCGCTCAGACCATCGATGGTGGAGTAACCAACATATAAATTGGAGGAGGTTGGAGTACCGGAAATCACGCTTGTTTGCGTACCTCCCGGATTCGTACCATTGAAATTCGAATGGATCAGGCTGGTATTCGCTGCCGTTGTCACGACGGACCAGCCGCTGAAATCATAACCATCGAGCGTGACGTTATTGCCCGTGATGGTAACGGCCTTCGTGCTGGTGTTGATATTCACACCTGCCATCGAGATCGTCGCCGGGTTCTTAAGGACAGTATCTGTCGAATGGCCGACACAATAATCCACGCCTGCCACTCGCCAATTGGGGCGAAATCTATATCGCTTCAAAAGAAAGGGATGCTGAATCATACAAGCGGACGTTTGGGATGAACCGTCGTTGGTGTATGAATCTGCGGAAGCAGCAGTCTCGGTTCGTTGAACTATAGAGCTCGCTTCGAAAGTCGTTCCAACGGTCATTTCGGCTGCGCCAGCACTCATACGGCCAGTATTATCGGATTGAAAGCCGTTAGTGCGTCCCACATAGAGCCTGTCAACGCCGAGCACGTGACCAACAATTATCAATGAAACGAGTAGTGCCCCGAAAAATGAACTTACGCGGCGGAGCTTCACGGCGAGTACCTGTCAGAGCGCTGCACCTGGTGGCCCGCCGCTTGAGGTGAAACTCTCCGAGCTGCTTGTCCAAAACGGAGAGCGTGAGCTTTGCTTCGACGATCGGGAACCAGACTTCTTTGTGACCTAAAATACTCCTCTTGAAGCGAGGCGCGGATTCCTATGCATATTCCCCAGAATATCCAAACATTGTTCCAATAGTGAACCGTAATTCCGATGAACATGAACATGACAACCACCAATGTAAATCCCGTACGCATATTGTTCATGTAGGTGTCGTTACGTCGAACGCTTACGCCCCCTCCGGACCAGCAAAATGACGTGATACTCGCCAGAATTACAAAGATGACCAAGGGCACTCCGAAGCGGAGCGCCAACACTAGCCAGACGCTATCCACCGAGGCACGGCCAAAAAAGTCGTCTTCAGCCGCGTAGGCAGCGAAGCCGTAGCCAAAAAGAGGAGACAAGCCGATATATTGAAAGGCATTATCCCATGTCGCCACACGGAAATATCCCGTGGCAGGATCAAGCGTCAGATTTGCGATCATCCATGAGATCGGCTTGTTCGCTACGACAAAAACGGCAACGAGAAAGGCGGCTAAGCTCGCCATCAAGGCCTGCCACCTCCAAGGGTATCGTTGCATGGCACAATCATAACAATAGATCGCTATCACAATCATAAATGACATCAGCGGCCCGGACGACATCGCCATCAGACATCCCAAAAAACATAGTCCTCCATACAAAAAAGTGCGTTCGGAGTATAAGAAAATGGCGCCGGCAATGACGCAGAACGTCCCGTACAAGATGGGATGAGGAAATGTTGAGAATGCCCGTAGCATCCCATACCTATATTCGGGGTGCTCGTTCGGCAAACCCCAAAGCGCTCCGATAGTATTGATGGTAACAATCTGTTGAGTGAGGTGATCGATGGCGGCAAGAACAACGATTGCAACCACTATGACCTTAAACACCCGAACAAATGTCTGTAGCGCAGGGCGCCCGAAGAAATATGCGCGCGCGACTATGTAGCCACCACAAAATTCGAGCACCAAGGCGACCGTGGAAGACCAGGATTGATCCGCCGATTGGGATATCGCTGCAAGCATCCAAACCGATACAGCGCAAACAAAGAAATCAGTTGCGCCCAAACGGCGCCCTCTTCGAAATAACTCAAAGAAGGCAGGGATAAGAAGTAGACATATTACAATACGAGCCGGGATAAATTTTATCCCGGCCAGGAAAATAGTCATGGACGAAGGCATGGCGATCCCGATCAGTACCAGCCAGGCCACGAAACCGTTTGAAGGAGCTGCAGGACTTCCGCCGACAGGAATCACGCTGCCATCCGCTGCCTGGCGGCGCGCAGTCCCAACCCTGCCAAGGCTGTCTACTGACAATTCGTGCTCCCGGACAGACATACCAAATTCGAACGGGAAGAAAACGATAGTTATATTAAATGATTAATGTTGCCGCGCAATTTAATACTTGCGCGTGAGCGCATTATCGAGCAATCCTTAAAGTCTATTTTAATTAATGATCGTCGGCCAGTTAAATCAATTAAGGTGCGGGCGATGGCATGCTCGATACAGGTATACTGCGTCGCCAACCACCAACCGACGCTCACCCACAACCTACAACGATCCCCCGAGATTGCCGATGGCGACGTTCAGACTTCGATTATCTGGGGCGCATCGGCAGCATCGGCGGCCTACTGCAGCGCCACTAGCGGCGCTGATGCGGATATCCTCGTATTCGCTCACCAGGACGTCTATTTTCCCGACGGCTGGTTTGCGAGACTGCAGACCATCTGTCAGAAACTGAGTTCGATTGACCCGTCGTGGGCTGTTGCTGGCCTTTGCGGTAGAACGCGCGACGGGCAATTTGTTGGACATTTGTGGGATTCTGGAGTGGGCGCCGTATGCGGCGGACGATTTGACCCGCCTCGCGATGCAGCGACTCTTGACGAAGTTGTTTTGATCGTACGCCGAGCTTCAGGGATCAAATTTGATCCGGCTTTACCGTCGTTCCATTTATACGGAACAGACATTGTGCTTGAAGCACGAAAAGCGGGCATGAATTCTTATGTGATTGACTTGCCGATCATTCACAATAGCAAGGCGGATGTTCGCCTCGACCACACTTATCTTGCTGCTTACAGATATATGATTCGCAAATGGAAGGCTGTACTCCCGTGGCCGACAGTGATCGTTGAATTGACCAACAATCCTTTGCCGTTACTGCTGCGCCGCATGCGGATGAAATACAAATCCGTCTTGCGGCAGTCTACGTTACACCCCCCAGTCAAATGCCCTGAAATGAAGGCTAATGAACTCGGATTTTTGAAAGAGAGCGAAAACGCGCACGTGAGTGCAGGCGGCGCCTTTTGCGATGATAGCAGCAAAATTCCCGCTACACCGCCTTCGATGACAGTCGTCGTCTGTGTCGAATCTGGGCTTCTGGAGCCGCTCACCGTACGGATGGTTGATAGCCTTCGGCGCTTCGGTGGCCGCTTCGCAAATTTAGAAGTTGTTGCAGTGACACCGCGGATGACCCCCCCACTCGCGCGAGAAACGCGGCGCCGGATGGCGGAACTGGGGATCAAACATCTCCAAGTGTCCCCAAATAACCCCTATTCTTGGCACCATTATATGAACAAGGCGGAGGCGATAGCAGCCGTAGAAGACCGAGTCACCACGGAAGCAATCGCGTGGGTCGACAGCGACATTCTTTTCACGCGCGAGCCAAACGGTCTTGAACTATTGCCCGGAGTCGATTTCCTCGCGAGCGCACCCGACGCCGGCGTGATTGGCTCGAGGGGGGTCACCGACCCGAACGATCCGTTCTGGCAGCGATCTGCTGAGCTCATCGGGAAAGATGCTGACGATCTTCCATGGCTACAGACAGGTGACGGGCATCGGATACGATTCTACTGGAATGCCGGCCTCTATGTGTACCGGCGTAAAGCTCGGTTCGGTAGGGAGTTTCTCGCAGATTTCAAAACCTTTCTTGATCGGCGGGTGGCTAGAACACACTCCCAAGTGCATTTCATGGACCAAGTCGTATTGGGCCTGACTGTGGTCAGGCTCGGATTGGCCTGGAGAGCATTGCCGGATTCGAGTAATTTTCCCGTGTGTAGTTTTCTGCCTGAAAACTATGATGGCGCCAAAGTCGCAGATGTGAGTGTACTTCACTTTCATGACTCGATGAATCCGGAGCTTTGGGACAAACTTCTCAGCACCCTCGCTCCCGCACATCCGCTGGTCCATCAATGGCTCGCACCGCAAGGTCCTGTGGTCCCGCACCCGTCGGTTATATCGTCGCTCGCGCGTGAAAGTCTTCGAATAGCTCGTGGCTTAGAAAGGAGATTTTACTACGCACAATCCGGCTTCACCAAGACACGGAATCCACTTCCGCGATGATCCTTCTCCAACGGTAAGGCCAGTATGAACTGCTACTTTCACCACGAGCGTCGCGAAATACGGCCACTCTTGCCGAAGACCGCGACCAACATTCTCGAGATCGGCGCCGCATCTGGGCAAACACTGCGCTGGATGAAGACAATTTATCCGAATGCCGGCACGACCGGAGTGGAAATAAATGAAGCCATAGCTGCTGAGCTGGGCCGGAACGTCGATGTGGCAATCATTGGCAACATCAGCGAGTGCCTGCCTCGACTCAAAAAGTACGACCTCATACTGTTACTCGATGTCCTTGAACATCTCGTCGATTCGACGGATGTTCTTCGAAACGTCCGACAGCTCCTTGTGCCCGGCGGTCACGTCGTAGTCTCGCTACCGAACATTGCGCATCTTAGCGTTACAATCCCCCTCCTCCTCAAACGGCAGTTTCGATACCAAGACGCCGGCATTCTCGATCGCACACACGTGAGGTTTTTTGTCGAAGATACAGCTATCTCGCTTATGAACGACGCACATTTCAAAGTTTCAAAAGGGCTTATTTCCGGCATACAGGGCCCCAAAGCAAGAATGCTTGATCGTCTTTCATTGGGTCTGCTGCGGCATCATTTAACCAAGCAGTACATTATGCTCGGAGAGCCGGCTGACGAGGAAATTCGGCAACAGCCGGTCAAGTGGGCGATCGCTGAGTGAACTTAGTCGTTCGCAAAGAAAGGCTAAGCGCGCTCAATCAAGAGCCCATGGCGCTGCAGTAATTGCGCAGTCCTCCGGATCACGGCGAAGGGCAAGTCGGCGCGTTCGGCAATGTCGAGCAACGAGTGCGTTCCATCCGAAAGATTGAGTATCCAAAGCATGGCCATGTTAGACGCTGCGGTGTCCTTGTCTCCACCAACCATCCCATAAAGTCCGCGACGTCCTAACTGAGGTTCGCATTTCGGCATCGTGTTGCGATACACTGCGTCATTTTCCACCAGGTCCATCGTCTCGGCAATCAAACGATAAGAAGCGGTCAGATGCTTCGGATGGATGAAATCGAGATTATCGGCCGACGTATGATACTGGGGAATCTCGCCGAACTTGCTGCGCTGGAACAAGCCCACCGGCAGGTCAAAGCCCGGCGAGCAATACTGGCGCTCATCGTAACCGTATGGAGTAAAATCGAGGATCGATGGTGCTAACCCCGAATGGCGGAGGGTATGGACCATCGCCCGATCGACCTTGGTATCGCCGCGTCGGCTTTTCTTATAAGTCGGGCCGCCACAATCGCCAACCATGGAAACGACAAGTCCATACTTGATGCGCTGACTGCGATGCTCATTTTGGGCCAGCCATGTGATCGCGCCGATCGTGCCGGGTGCAAACAAAAAGCGATAGCTGTACCGCGTCTGCACGCCAGCCATTCGCTTCGCAAGGTGCGTCAGCAGCGCCACGCCCGAACAGTTATCGTTAGCAAGCGAGGGGTGGCAGACGTGAGCCGAGAGCAGAAACTCTTCCTCGGTTTCACCTTTGTGCAGATACTCGCCATACGTTAGGTACCCGTCCGCAAGGCTCGAGTCGATGACCACTTCATAGGTTTCGTCCCGGAGGCTTTCGAGCAGGCGATGAGGCAGGCAGAACGCCCAATTCTCAGCATAATAAGATGTTCGATACGGAATCAGATCGGGCTGGTCGGGCAGCGTGTAGACGTGCTTCTTGAGTTGGGCCAGCGACATATGCTGTCGCACCGGTACACTATAACTCATCACGTGCAGATTTGATTGAGCGAAGTCGACGATCTTCTCGCCACTTCTGTTCTTGATGTACGCTTCACGAATATTCCACTCTCGCGGGATGAACCAATCGAAGACGGCTGTCCCCGTCGGAACCTCGTGAATCTTTAGATCGATGTGCGCACCAATCGCATGCAACGTCTGCCGTACGCCCTGACCAGTGATGCTGCGGCAAATTGGATATATCTGGGAAGCAAAGGCAAATATCGCCTCGCCGATATCCTCCGTCACCACCCGATCGCGAAGATCCCATTTCACATTCATGACATCGCTTGGAGTTGGGGCTGGGAATGTCGCAATTCGGGGTCCAGAATTCCTTCCGCCAACAGCTTTTTTATATGGCCGATACGTTGATATCTCGGTCCCTCGAATTCTTCCAACGTGAGGCCCGACGAGCGATAGGCCAGATAAAGCTGTTCAGCGCCCTTACGAGCGTCCCACTGCGGCTTGAACTCAGGCAATTTGCGGCGGATTTTCTCGAAGCTCACGCGATACGATCGCTTGTCTGGGCCGGCGTCGTCTGCGAATTCGATGGTGCATTTTGGCACAACACCAGCGACGATTTCTGCCAAATCTCGAATGCGATAGTTGTGTGCCGTCTGACCGACGTTGAAGGCTTCATTGAATACTTGATCGGCAGGCGCCTCAAGCGCAGCAATGAACGCGCTGGAAATATCCTCGATATGCACGATCGGGCGCCATGGCGTGCCGTCTGACTTCAGATGGATCTTCCCTGTCGTGATGGCCCAGGCGACAAGATTGTTCAGAACAATGTCGAATCGCAATCGCGGCGACAATCCATAGGCTGTTGCCGGTCGCAAATAGACCGGACAAAAATTGTCGTCAGCCAGGCGCGCTATATCACGCTCGGACATCACCTTCGACTCGCCGTAGGCTGTTACGGGGTTAAGCGCACCGGTTTCATCAATCATGCCCTCGCCAGCCTGTCCGTAATTGCTGCAAGATGAGGCAAATACAAACCGACGGACACCCGCTAGCTTGGCCAGTTCGGCGATCCGCACGCTAGCTAGGTGATTGATCTCATCGGTGAGGCCCGGTTTAAGATCACCGAGCGGATCGTTCGATAGAGCCGCCAGATGCAGAACCGCATCGAATCCAGCAAAGTCACCTACCCTCACGTCGCGCACGTCCTTGCGGATTGCAGCAACCTCGCTGACTTTTCCACCAGCTGCATATGTGCAGCGGGAATACAAATCACTATCAAGCCCGGTCACCTTGTGACCTGCCCGAACCAGCATCGGCACAAGAACGGTGCCAATGTAACCGAGGTGCCCTGTCACAAGAACGCGCATGAATACTCTCCCGTTAGATGGTCACACGCGTGGGCCGCCTGGATCGGTGGTCTGCGGAGAATCTCCCCAAACGACATTGGCGAGTGTGACCTAAACATCAACGCAAAATCGGCCCGGTACATGGATTATATTATAGCTCACTATGTTGCCGGCAAAGCCGGAAAGCCGCCGCCGGAACCGGTAGATATAGTCCCGTCGAACCTCATGTTCGAACCGGCATGTCTTGCCAAATGCCGCGCGTATCTATCACATCGAGGTGACGGCGCTCCGCCAATGGCGTCATTTTGAATTCGTCGTGGTCGACAAGGAGAATCGCTATTTCGCAGGCATGAAGGGCCTGATCGATGCTCATCATCTCCGCGCCGTGTCTTTCCAGTTCAGACGGAAGTTGGCGTATATTCGGCTCAACAATCTTGATGCGCGATCCATATTTTTCCGCAAGGTGCAGCGCGATTTCCAGCGCAGGACTTTCTCGCAAGTCATCGACGTTCGCTTTAAACGCGAGACCGCAACAGGCAACATTTGCATAAGGATGATCATCGATCAGTGCGATAGCGCGCTCGACGATCAGCGCTGTCTTGCGATTGTTCACCTCGCGGCTGGTTTTCATGACTCTCGCGAGATCCGGCACAGCATCGATGATGAACCACGGGTCGACAGCGATGCAATGGCCTCCGACGCCGGGCCCTGGTCGTAACACGTTTACACGCGGATGGCGGTTGGCGAGATCGATGACCTCCCACACGTTGATTTCATAATGATCGCAGATGATGGAAAGCTCGTTTGCAAACGCGATGTTGGTGTCGCGATATGCGTTTTCGGTCAGCTTCACCAACTCGGCGGCTCGGGCTGTCGTCGCCACACATGCTCCGCGGACAAACATCTTGTAGAAGCGCTGGGCGCGCCTGGCGCACATCGTGGTGATGCCACCGATGCAGCGGTCGTTGTTGACCAATTCGGAGAGAATGCGCCCTGGCAGCACCCGCTCCGGACAATAGGTGACCGAGATCGACGCGCCGCCATTAGGTGGCCCAACGCTTAGATCCGGACGCCGCTCCATGATCTTCTTTGCTATTCTTTCCGTTGTACCAACCGGCGATGTCGACTCAAGAATGATCAGATTTCCGGGGGCAAGGAGATCGGCGATACGTTCGACCGCAGCCATCACGCAGCTCAAATCCGGCCGGTTCGCGGAATCGATCGGGGTCGGCACCGCGATCATAAACACGTCTGCCTTCTCAGGCTCCATCGTGACGATCAGCGAACCGTTGGATACAACTTTTTGCACCAGGCCATCGAGATCCGGTTCGGCAATGTGGATGGCACCGGACGCAACCGTCTTGACGATATCCGGGTTTGTATCGACGCCAACAACCTGCATGCCGCGGCTGGCAATAAGCGCCGCGGTAGGCAGGCCGATGTATCCCAAACCGATGACCACCACCTTCTGAAACTCAGGCATTGAGAACTGCCCTCACGATACGTTCGCTCGCGTGACCGTCTCCGAAAGGGTTGTGGGCATGGGACATCGCCAGATAGTGGTCGTCGTCGTCGAGCAATCGGGCTGTCTCATCAACGATTCTGCCGGTGTTTGCCCCGACAAGGCGGGCAGTGCCCGCTTCAACGCCTTCAGGCCTTTCCGTGGTATCGCGCATCACAAGAACGGGCTTGCCAAGCGTCGGCGCCTCCTCCTGAACACCGCCGGAGTCCGTCAGCACAAGATAGGAAAGCGACAGCAGGCTGACGAAATCCGTGTATTCCTGAGGGGATATCAGTTCAACGCGGGGGTGATCGGAAAGGCGAGCCGACAGCACATCATGGACGTTCGGATTGGGATGAACGGGAAGAACAACTGCGACGTCTTCCCGACGGAGAATTTCCAGTATCGCGTCAACAATGTTGAGTAACCCGGATCCGAAATTTTCGCGGCGATGGCATGTCACCAGAATGATGCGCCGATTTCCATGCTTTAACCTGATGCTGTTCCAGCGCGATGCCAGATGCGGGTCGGATTCGACAATGGATTTGGCGGCCAGCAACGCATCAACGACGGTGTTTCCGGTGACATGAATGCGCTCCTTCGGCACATTCTCACGCCGGAGCGCCTGTGCAGCTCGCTCAGTTGGCGCGAAGTGCTGATCGGCAATTGTTGCGACAATCTTGCGATTCACTTCCTCGGGCCAGGGC
>Ga0233440_1003391_pt1 | contig 12050 bp, 10 predicted proteins | sample SI_123_September_5_FD_182791 | JGI IMG/M metagenome (GOLD analysis project Ga0233440, IMG submission 182791) | Seawater microbial communities from Saanich Inlet, British Columbia, Canada - SI_123_September2016_120_MG | ecosystem: Environmental > Aquatic > Marine > Inlet | place: Canada: British...
ATTGCAGACTCTTTATTGATAAACTGCCCTATTCGTGACTTCTTTTCTAACTTAATTACATTATCGCTAAGGTTATAAATCCTTATTCTAAATTTTTCTCTAGATAAAATTCCTGCTTGTTTTTGATACAAAGCACTATTATGTACATCATCAAAATATAGACTTCTAATATGATATTCACCCTGCTCATTGGCAAATGTATCCCTCTTAAGTACATGCTTCAGTCTTCTTCTCAAAGATTCATACTCAAAATAATTAATATAATACTTAAACTCATGCCTAAACGTTCTTAAATTACTCATACGCCACCCATGGAACATTCTCTAATATAGAGAAAATTGATGCATCAAATTCATTTATCTTATTTTGAATAGTGTGCGTTGTTTTAAAATAACTTGAATCAGAAGTTTTTCTGATCTTTAAATGATTTACACCCTTGTTTAAATCAAACACTGAAGGGTGTTTAAAAAACTTTTTCTTCTGATACATTTCAACATCAATTTGATTATTTAAGAAAACGTTACCCTTTATATAAACTTGTGATTGGTCTTTTGAAGTAATTGCACTTCTATTTCCTTTAAAAATATTGTTAGAAACAAAAACCTTGGTATTTTCGCCTACAGACATTCCTTTATCTAAAAAACCTTCAAACACATTACCCATAATTAAAATTTTCGAGCCACTTAGATCTAGTCCATCCCCATTATCATCTTTTTGTACTTTGACATTATTAAATCCTTTAATTAAAGGTGGTTGCGAGAAGTTATTATCTAACACACTACCCTTACCAAAATCTATATCAATTTGATCTGCCTTATTGGCGTGAAACTTATTATTTTTTACTAAAAAATTAGCATTTTTTATATTAACACCATCGTCAGCTGAATTATGATGCACATCACTATTTTCTATACTTATAAACGCATGATTGTAAAGAGATAACGCTCCAGATAAATGAATTCCATTTATAACATCTTCACTACCCCCGTAAATCTCCAAAAAATTAATATTAACTTTAGTCTTTCCATTACCAACAACACCTATAGATCCAAATATATCATTCGCACTACTATTGATTATCCTAACAGGATTTTCCTTTCTTCCATTGATCGATAGCCCGCCATTAATCAATACACTGGCTCCTTTTTTTAGTCTGATTATTGTTCCTTCGTTAATTACAAGATTGACTCCATAAGGAAAAACAACATCTTCTACAAGAATATGCTCACCCTGTTTAACTTGGTATGTATTTTTGTCCACCTTAAATACAAATGGTGGTAATTTAGAGTCAACATAAGTACTCTCATCCACAATAACTGAATACAAGTCCCTATCTAAAATAGGCTTATTGCTGAGATCGTTATAAAAACTTATACTGCTCTTTTGTATTTCTCCATTAAACTTTAAGTTGTACTTGTATATTCTCTTCTTGGGCTCTAAAGAATCATCTAAAGAAAGTGAAAATGTTGAATCTTCAAAAACTGCATTCAAATTAATAACCCCTTTATCCTTATGACTTACTACATCTATATCATGAACCATCCCATTATCTATATTTTCAACCCTTACAATATTTCCGATGTATGATCTATCAACATAAATCTTAAAATCTTTAACGCTTATTGGTGCATTTGAATCTGGCATTATTATTATACTATGAGTATCTTTATCTTTTTTAACCAGCTCAACAAATACACGAGAATATTCTAGATATTTTTGTAGAAAATCAAAATTATGTATTAAAGCTTTTCGTGCTTCTGCCGCTTCAAATTCAAAGTATCTAGAAGGAACTTCGTTAGTGGTATCATTAACCAATATGTGTAGTTTGCCACTCATTATTTCATCAAACATTTTTATAATCGTATTTTTGCTTTCTAAAGCCCTATAAATAGACTTATTTCTTTTTTCTCTATAGTCATCATCCTTTGTTAAATTAAACAATAAGCTATTCGTTGTAAACATGCCAATATTGACATGTTGCTCTGGGCTATAGGTGAGCTTATTCTCGATAATCTTCTCTATATGATTTTCGATTCTAAAATACGGTTCTATTTTTGCAGTAGCTGTGTTGTATAGCAACTTTATATTGTCATTACTAGTCATGTGACCACTATCACCAAAAATATAACGCAAAATATCGTATGAAATAAATTTTTCGATATTAATGTGTTGTTTTATATATGCAATGTCGTCAGTGTTTAATATTTTTTTAAAAATAGTCATTTGATTAAGATCTTTACCACTAGTGTATTTTGGGCTAATTCCACTATAATCAAATGAAAAAATGGTCCCATGATTGTTAGCGTATTGATGCGCCCAAGAATCATCTGATCTCACAATGTCATAACCACTCATGCCATTTCTTTCAAGTAACGTTTTATTAAGTTTTTCTTCTAAGTGATAAACTCCTTGGTCAATTCCATTTATATGCAAACGCACAAGAAAGTTCTTTGGAGTAACCATTCCAAGCATATCTGCAACTTTATAAGTAAACAAACCAATCAAATTAGACTGGCTTGGTATAACGAGAGCAAACCTCCTAACGTTAAATGGGTATTCTTTATTTTTTTTCTTTCTAATTTTAATACTATATGATTTCTTTTCATTTCTAAAATGAGGATTATTAGTCCCGTGAATCTTTACTTCAGATTTATATTTTTTTCCTTCAATACGAATTTTAGCCTTTATAAATTCATTTACTTCGTTAGGCATATAAAAAGCATAAGGCGAATTGTCTTCAGCCTTTTCTACAATTTGTTCTATATGGCGTAAATCTTTCTTCTTTAATGATAGGTTTATTATTGGCAATTGGTCTTTACTACCCCAGACTGTGCCTTTCAATGGATTTAAATCATCTATGGTATGCATCAAATTATTTCTTGCATCGATTAAATTAATTCTTCCATCCAATTTATCATCAACAAAAGTAACCAATTTGAACATTATAAAATTACTATTATAAGCCAACAAAAAAAGCAATAAAACTATCGAAACTACAAAATATAGAGGTTTATTCATGGTCTTTTGTTTCCCAATTTATAAAATCATTAGATACAATATATTCAAATACTTTTACTGATAAGTTACATTGATTAACATCTTTATATTTAACCACTTGGTTTGAAATATAATTTCTAGGCAACAACCTAACTGGCATAACTTTTTCCTTTAAAAAGTATGCAATAGCAGCTCTATGGTTGCCACCTAATACAATAAAAAATCGTTCTTGTGTAGAGTTAATAAAAAATATGCCTAATGGGTTGCCATACTTTTTATAGTTTAATCCCTCTTCTTTTATTTTATTAAACAAAGAAATAAAGTCATTCCACTCTTTCTCAATTAACGAATCCTCACTAGGGCCACAATGTCGACTTTTAGACCACTCTACACTTCCCTTTCTATTTGTCCATTTCCCCCAAGGATAACTTCCTAATGGAAGGAGGCTTTCCACGCTAGTTTTCTTTATCCCAGCAACATCAAAAATATTATCAGGGCAAAAATTCTTATGGAATTTATATAATGAACTCTCCCTATAATCAACCACACCTCCTTCATACTCATGCAATGTTTTAACCCAATGATTATCATTATTAAACGGCTCTCCAAATGGGGTTCTAGTGTTTTTAATAAATACTTTATGTCTTACTTGACTTCTTATTCTTTGAATAGCTTGCTTCATGTTACTTTCTTTAGCTTAAATAACTTGCAATGCACTTCTTCTACGATTACTGTTTCCTTATATATGTCATTATATTTATCGACAATCATCTGAATATTTTTCAAATCCAATCCTTCTATCTTTTTTTCATACAAGTCATCACTTCTTTTAATGAAACTTTTAAGTTTGTTTTTAATAATAGAAGTTATTTTGTAAAAAATATAATTTTTACTATTACAAGAGTTGCAAATAATCATTTGCATGGTGATGTTAACTATATTGTCAACTGAGCCAAAATGAAAATTAAAATAATCATTAAGAATTGCATTGTCTATCTTTAACTCAATCTCATTGTTTGCCAGGACGTGTTTCACTATATTATCTACACTGTCATATTGGTAGCTGATTCTTAATGGGATATTGGTGGTTAAATCTTTATTTAGATCTTTTGTATAAGCTATAGAATTTTTTCCCAACATAGCGCACTCTAAACCAGTAGTGCAATCATGATGTATCATAACCTCAGATGCCATTATCCAAGGAATTACACTTCCTTCACTAATAACATGAACATTGCTATAACCACTAAGCTCCTGTTTGTATTTGTCAATATTTTCCTCTGGATGTGGTCTTAATATTATCTTTTGATCGAGAGCCTTTGACAAGGCCTTACATAAATTTACGAAATTATTAACTTGTTTTTGTTGATAAGTTATTAAACTTTCTATCTGTGGAAACCTTGATCCATAATTATTGATCACAAACTTGTCGCCCTTAACGTTATTCCCTAAACCAAAATTTGTATTAATTAATATAAAATTATCATATCTTTGAGTGTACTCACCTGCTGTTTCTTCGTAAATAGCCCTATATCCATATTTTAATAATTCAAATCTAGGATGCCCTGTAACAAATATTTTGTTCTTATCAAAATTCCTTCTATTGTTTTCTAAAAACTGGAATTGCTTAATACCCCATAGAAAAATTAAATTAAATCTATTTAAAATATGATCTGGAAACCTTAAATTGATCTGTTGAAAATCATGAAAATCAACCGCATTTTCCTCATCTAAACTAACAATATTTATACCGTTGCTGCTCAATTTGTCATAAATAGACTCCGATACTCCCTTGTGATACCCTTTGTCAAAATAAATTGCACTTGGTACATATTTACTAAACGCCAATATACTGCCTTTATCTCCAATATAAGAGGTGCAATTATTAGTTGCAAATCTATGTGCCAGCAACACCTTGGAATAAAGCTCTCTACTTGCTATCTCAACAGGTAATAATATATTTCTTTTCACGATATAATGCTTTTAACTGCTTCCAAATCGCTTAATGTGTCTATATCAAAACTCTTTTCTTTACTCATAATATAACGAACGGTTCTATCAGTAAAAAAACTCTTCTCCTTTAAAAACTCTTCTACTTTTGTTATATAAATAGCACCATTACTCATATAAACTTCAGGTAAATCCTGCTCTCTCATAAAAGGATATTTATTATTTGATATACACTCAATAAACCCATCACTATTTTCACTAAATGCTTTTAAAATTTTACTATTTACTTTGTAAGTACTTATAAGTGCAGATGCATCATTATCGAATAAAATATTAAAAGCGCTATCAATATCTTCATGATTTCTTAATGGAGACGTTGGTTGGAGCAATACCAAAAAATCATATAATTTTCCACTTCTACTCATTGTGTTAATCACGTGCTCAACAACACCATTACTAGAAGATGTGTCTTCTGCTAGAATATTTGGCCTCTTGATCGTATTAACATCGAATTCGCTCGAAATTTCTAAAATCCTATCACAATCACTAGAAACCACTACATCATCTACATACTGACTTTGTATTGCAGCCTCTATACTCCAAACGATAAGAGGCTTTCCACCCAGCTCTATTATGTTCTTTCTTGGCAACCGCTTACTACCACCCCTGGCTGGAATGATTGCCAAGATAGATTTTCCATTAAGCATTAAACACCTCATGGTATTCATCATTTGCTCTATCGTATTCTTCTTTTCTGCCAATATCAAGCCAATATTCCATAATTGGAAAGGCTGTTATGGCCATATTCATGGTGATTAACTTTTCAAATAAAGTAGTTATATCTAAATATTCATTTTTATTTATTTGATCCATGAGTGAAGGATTTAAAACATAAATTCCAGCACTGACAAAGAATTTTTGAATTGGTTTTTCTTCTATAGATAAAACCGCTCCCTTTTGTAGGCTCACAACTCCATATGGGATCTGGAAATCATATTCTTTAACACTTATAGTTGCTTTCCCATTATTGGACATATGAAAGTCCAATAAACTATCAAACCTTACATTGGTGAGAAGGTCTCCATTCATTAAAATAAATGGCATATCTGGTTTCTGCTCCTTGCTTAATAAACTAAGTGCACCAGCCGTTCCCATTCTTTCATTTTCAATAACATATTCTATTCTTGCGCCAAACTTAGACCCATCACCGAAGAAATTTCGAATAATATTCGATTTATAACCAACACACATAATAATATTCGAAAAACCGCAGTGTAAAATTTGTTCAACTATTGTTTGTAGTATTGGCTTGCTACCTACACATAGCATTGGCTTTGGCGTATCTTCAGTAAGAGGTCTCAACCTTTTTCCCAGCCCTCCAACCATAAGTATCACCTTATTGTCATATTTTTTCACACTTAATAACTCATCTAAAATTTCCAGCCTAACTACTCGATCATGGTTATCTAGTATTGGAATTTGATGTATTTGATTTTTTATGCATAAATCAACTATATGACCTTTAGTATCATTAATATTTGCAACCAAGGGATTTTTGCAGTACACATTGTCAATTGTGCACTCTAAGCCTATATTTGCTAATATAGCTCTTCTTATATCTCCATCACTAATTGTGCCAATTAATTGATTCTGTTTGCTTACCACTAATGCTAATTTTACTTTTCCCTGGTCAATAACCTTGAGTGCATCTGTAAGTGTTGATTCGACTGTTAAGAAAAGTTCATTACAATTAATCATTTTTCTGATTCCCAATATGTTTATCGACGCTACTCTTAAAATCATAGCTCAGAATAGAATTAATTTTATTATTATCAATTCTACTTATATTCTCAACAGGTTTCATATTTTGATACTCCACACTAAATTGATAATTCAAAATATATTCAAATTTTAGTATCAGCTCCTTAATTGTTAATCTGCATGGGCCTATTACATTAAATGTACCGAAAATTCTCTTAATTTTTGTTAATCGATAAACAATACTTGCCAGATCATTAACATCCAAATAATAACGAAACATCTCTCCATTATTATTAAAAAATATTCTTTTTTTGTTCAATAAATACTGTTTAGTCAAGTAGCTCATAATGCCTTTGTCTTGATTCTGTCCGTAAAGATTGGAAACTCGTAGAATTAGGCTGTCATTTAATTCTTGATTAATAATATATTCTGAAAAATACTTTATACCGCCATAAACTGTTTCTGGATTCAACTTACTTTCTTCGTTAACATATTCAGAAGACCCGTAAACAGAAACTGATGAAAAATGAATTAATTTCTTATTATATTTTTTTACAGCTGCTACTATATTTCGAATGCCATCTGTATTCTGCACTAGACATTGATGAATTGGATTACTAATTTGACCTGTACAATTTACAATAATGTCATATTCAGACACAACGACCTCAATTTCTCTCTCATTCAAAATATCAACACTATGTTGTTTTATTAATTTATTTTCAGAATGTAGTGGGTTTCTACTCAAGGCACCTACCCTAACCCCTTCTTTATGAAATTTCTTAATGATTGCTCGCCCTAAAAAACCACTAGCACCTAAAATCAATACATTACTCATAAAATCTTTTTTGAATAATGTTTTCTAAAGAAACCGATTTTATTAATTTGACTATTTTTTGAGATGAATCCCCAACCCCATAAGGGTTTTTCATGTTACTAGCTTCTTGTCTAAATGACTCATCAAACAATGCTTTTTCTATACCTTGTCTGATCTCAGATTCATCGTAGTCCACATCTATTACATTTTTAGCTCTCTCTCTGTCCTGTTGTCTAGTTCCTATATTTACCGCTGGAATACCAAATGTTGTTGACTCGTGTATCCCAGAACTAGAGTTCCCAACAATGGCCCAGATATTCCTATACACATTTATAAACTCTTTTGTAGATAGACTTGGGTACCAACTTAAACCAGATTTCTTTATTTCTTCAATAATTTCAGATGACCCTGCATCATTATTTGGTAGAGCAACTAATGCCTGCACCCCAAGGTCCTTAATAACGTTTATTGTCTTTAATATCTGTTTTTTTGATTCGCTACTCTCTGTAGTAACAGGGTGTTGTATTAATAAGATAACAGGCTTAGAAAAGTCAACATTAAATTTCTTCTCTAGAATTTTTCTATCAATTACCGGTGTTTGTATTATTGTATCTATTGATGGACAACCAACATTGAAAACATATTTAGGATTTTCACCTAATCTAATCAACCTATTTTTTGCATCTTCTGTTGCAGGGAAGTGAATGTGAGCAAATTTACTCATAGCATGCCTAATACTCTCATCAATAGTACCAGTAACCTCGCCGCCTTGTATATGTGCAACTGGTATATTCATATGTGCAGCTGCTATAGTTGTTGCAAGATTAGCGCCAATATCAAATCCTGTTAATACAAGATTAGGATTAAATTTTTCAATCTCATAAGTTATGCCGTCCAATACTTTGGCCAAAGCTCTTACCATAGAAGCATTGGTATTCTTTTCACCTTCCTCAAACATTGGTATCTCTGCATTAATAACAAAACCATCCTCTTTTATATAATCTATATCCTTTCCATGAACACCTAGCAAGCAAATACCAGTGACAACTAAATACACATCAAAAAAAGGATCTTTGTACAATTCTTTTAATATTGGCCTCATTCTGCTGTAATCAGCTCTTCTTTCTACTAAAGTTAAAATTTTCATATTTTTTTACATTTTACTGTCTAAGTATTTATTTTTTTCTTCATGTTTAAACTCTGGTATTAATTGTGTAAATTGCATTACCAAGTTCTTTTTAGTCCATGACAGATTTGTCTTTAATTTTATTATTTCCCTTTCAAAGTTATTGAGCAAATCTTCATTAAAAATAGCTTCATTTTTTATTACCCCCAAATTTTCAAACCTTTCCATATCTAAATCCTCATTTTCAGCATAAAATTCCTCGAAGTCTTTTTCTCCAGTAGTATCGCTTGAAGAAAATAAACATGGCCATTTTCCTTCTGAAGGCAACGACGTCATAAGCAATCTTGCTTCGACTTCATCTTTACACAAATAAGGTTCATATCCTCTATCAATCAGATACGTAGTTGCAATTTCTGCAAATGACATAAGATGTAATTCTTTACTTAGTTTTGGAAAAAAAATATCCCTATTATTTCCAAAAATACATGACATTAAGCACAGCTCTCCACTCTCTTTTGGAGTGATAAAATATCTTTTAATATCGTTTGGTGCAACAATTGGTTGGCATTTCTCAATTCTTTGATTGAAGCCATGAAGTAATGAACCATCAGAAAATGCGACATTCGCAAATCTTGCTGTAGATATATTTATATCTAAAGATCTCCTCATTAAAAACATTTCCATGATTCTCTTGCTGGCACCCATCATATTAATTGGATTTGTTGCTTTGTCCGTACTCACACAGAAATATTTTTTTGTATTATTTTTTATAGATTGCAATATAGTTTTATCAGTATTAAATACATTTACATTTACCATTCTCATTAATGTAAATTTGTCCTTTTCACTTCTTACATGTTTTAGTGCAGACAAATTTAAAACATAGTCATATTTCCCATCACTTTCAATTAATGCGTCATACTCGATACTACCAATATCTAATGCAAAAGTTTTAAAATCACCATTAATATACCCCATACTGCTTCGAATATCTCTGACCAATTCAACCATATTATTCTCACTAATGTCTACAACATGTAGCTTTAATGGATTTCTTTTGAATATTTCTTTGACAACGGCCTGGCCTATGGATCCAGCACCCCCAAGAACTAGGAATGATGATGATGAAACTTTATCTTGCAATTTACTCTCACAGCCCACCATATCTTGTACAAATAACTCATTATCCCTACCTATTAGTTTTAATAAATTATTCATCTAACTCTTTCCATGACAAATGATGATCTGAGCTTATGTCGCATACTGCAGTCTTTCCTAAAACACTGTCATAATGTTCCGCTTTAATTTCACCAGTTCCTGGCCTTTTCACCCAAATATTATCTTTTGTGATTTCCTCTCCTTTAGCGATATGTTGAGTAGTCACAACCGTTGCAAATGCAAAATCAATTGTTACCTGCTCTTCTTTGGCCGCCTCTTTTTTTCCTCCACGCATCTTGGCTATAGTAATACTACCTTCAATCAACTCTTTTAAGGCCAATGGGTCCATAGAATTAACAATATCTGGTCCATCTCTTTTCATTGAATCGGTAAAATGCCTCTCTAAAATAGATGCGCCCAGGGCAGTAGCACCAAAACATGCTAGATTTGATGTTGTATGATCAGACAAGCCAATCACAGCATTAGGAAATTCTTTTTGCAATTCCTGCATTGCGCCAAAACGAACCAAATGTGGGGGTGTAGGGTAAAGATTTGTTGTATGTAGCAATGCGTATTGTATATTTTGACCTTCTAACATACTCACCGTCTTTCTTACTGAAGAAATATCATTCATCCCTGTACTAACAATCATAGGCTTCCCGAATGATGCTATATATTTAATTAAGGGATAATTATTGCACTCACCAGACCCAATCTTATAAGCCCCTACACCCATTCTTTCTAGCCTATCAGCAGCAGCCCTTGAAAAGGGTGTGGATATAAATATCATACCTTTAGACTCTACATAGTTCTTAAGTTTTATCTCATCATTCTCATTTAATGCACAACGTTCCATAATGTCATAAATGGAAATATCCGCATTTGCAGGTATTATTATTTTTGCGGCACTACTCATCTCGTCTTCAACAATATGAGTTTGGTGTTTTATAATCTCAGCTCCTGATTTATATGCCGCATCCACCATTTCAATAGCTGTTTCTAACGAACCTTTATGATTTATACCAATCTCGACTATTACTAACGGGTCTCTATTAGGTCCTATCAGTCTATTTTGAATATTTATTTCGTTCATAATTTACCTAGGCTGTTAACATACCAATCCATCGCCTCATCCATGCCTTTGCCTATCATGTACTTTGGATGGTAATCTAACAATGTTTGCGCCTTGTCCATATTAGCTTGAGAATGTCTGACATCTCCTGCTCTAAAATCTTGATAGATCGGCTCTTTCTTCTCTAATCCTTGCGTTCTTTTGATGAGTCTTTCTTCAATCATCTGATAAAGTTTATTTAAACTTGTTCTATCATTAAGTGCAACGTTGTAAACTTGATCAGTGGCCTCATCATTATCAGTTGTTGCTGCGAGAAGATTCATTTGTACTGTGTTATCAATATAACAAAAATCTCTACTAGTTTCTCCATCACCATTGATAAATACATCTTCTTTATTTAAAATGGCTGCCACCCATTTTGGTATGACTGCCGCATATGCACCATTAGGATCTTGCCTTTTACCAAAGATGTTGAAGTATCTTAATCCTATGGCTTTAAACCCATAGGTCTTTGCAAATACATTTGCATACAATTCATTAACAACTTTAGTGACTGCATATGGACTTAAAGGACTGCCAATCTTATCTTCTACTTTTGGAAGGTCTGGATGGTCTCCATAGGTAGAGCTTGATGCAGCGTAAACAAATCTTTTTACGTTTGCATCTTTACTAGCAACCAGTATATTTAAAAAGCCATCAATATTAGCTCTGTTGGTATTAATAGGGTCTTCGATTGATCTTGGTACAGATCCTAATGCAGCCTGGTGAAGAACATAATCAACACCATCACATGCCTGCTTGCAATCATTGATATCTCTTATATCACCATTGATAAACTTAAAGTTATTACTTAAGTCCTTACCGGTGGCTTTATTGGCATCCTCTATCGCCTGATCAATATTATGTTGATGGCCAGTATCAAAGTTATCTAGACCCACCACCTTTTGATTGAGAATGAGAAGCTTCTCTAATAAATTAGAGCCAATAAAACCAGCAGCGCCAGTTACTAACCAAGTGCTTTGATTATCTTTTAAATATTCTTGCAATTGTTCATATTTAGTCATTTATAGTCTTCCGTCTACTTCATTAGCTTTAAGTAAATATTTAATATCGTAAAGCACGTGATTATCTCTACCAAAAGCTTTTATTTGCTCTAATGATAACTCTTT
>Ga0233440_1003397_pt1 | contig 12028 bp, 11 predicted proteins | sample SI_123_September_5_FD_182791 | JGI IMG/M metagenome (GOLD analysis project Ga0233440, IMG submission 182791) | Seawater microbial communities from Saanich Inlet, British Columbia, Canada - SI_123_September2016_120_MG | ecosystem: Environmental > Aquatic > Marine > Inlet | place: Canada: British...
CCATAGAATTATATTTTTCAAAAGGCTTTTCTATTATTTTTTTACCGCCATGAATGGCAAGCTTGTTATTGGAATCATTCATTCTTGTTAATCCTATCAATAATTAATTGTATTGATATGAGTGTGTTTAGCGCTTCTTTTCCAGAGCACAAATATGATGTATTACCCTTAAGATGCTCTGAAAGTTGATCAGCTACATTCAGTTGTGAGTTCTGCATATTGTTTGACATACCTTTCACTTCTGGATTGAGCACTTTATAACCTTTAAAAACTGGGTCATCTATTACATCTTGAAAATGTATTGTTGCACCCTCATTATCATAGCGAATTCTACCGATAGATGACAGCAATTCAATAGTGTAATGGGAAAATTCCTCCTCCCATGCTGATAAGAATATAATACTGCCTTTTTTAAATTCAACTTCTACATCAGGCTCATAATCTTCATCGGAAATTCGCTGTTTATTTATATTTATTAGTCTAAATTGCTTCATTGAGCCTAACCAATATTCTAGCAAATTAAAAAAGTGTGATCCGTTATGAATAAACCCCTTAGAATACCAACACACCCCTTTTATATTTATATTAGACTCATTTTCCTTTAACAGGTTCTTTATTCCTATAACACCTACATCCGATCTACGCATGTAATTAACGTACAACTCTACACCTTTCTGTTTACTTAAAGTTACCATTTCTTGCGCTTCATGCAAATGGTATGACAGTGGCTTTTCACATAATATTATTTTTGGTGTAGAAAATTTTAAAACTTTAGAAAGAATTTTGGCATGAGTTTGCGTGGTTGTAGCAATAATCACAACATCTGGACTGTGATTTTTTAACGCTTCAGATAGGTCGCTGTAGACTGGCAAGTCGTATGATTGTAAAAATATACTTCTTCGCTTCTTATCACTATCAACAGCACCCAGCAACTCAAAATCTTTATGCTTACTAAATGCACGAGAATGAGTGTAGGTAAATTCATCATGCTCTAAGTGTAAATCATACTGTAAACCGATTTGACCTAGCCCAACTATTAAAACCCTATTTGTCATCTATTGACTATCACCCTTACGATGTACTTTAGCATTAATTGCAACTAATTCAGACCTTCCTTTTAAAAATTGCACAACATCTAAACAGCTAAAAAAAGGATTCTCTTGTTCAAAGTGTTCAATTATTATTTTAAGAAGATTATAATCATGCTGCTCATCAAGTGTAAGCCCTAACTCTGGCCAGTCTAATTCAGGTGGGGCAACAAAATTAATTTTCGTAAATAACTGTGGATTATTGCGAATATGCAAGGTTACATGCTCATGATCTAGCAATTCATTTGTCATTGATAGAGACTTTTTAAGTATGTCAAGTGCAAATACTTGCGTATCCATGCCATCTGGGAAGCTTCTAACATGTCCATTACTAACATAATCAGCATTATTTGCCATATACATAAGGATTGTTTGCTCTACAATTTGAGGATCGATAATTGGGCAATCCCCTGTAATTTCAACAACTATGTCCGCACTTACAGAATCAGCAGCCTCAACAACCCGGAGCATTACATCATCTTCACTTCCACGAAAATAGCTAATATTTTCACTTATTGCAAATTCTATTAATCTGTCATCAGTTTTATTTATAGTTGTAGCTAGAACAATTTCATCAATAGACGGCACGCTTTTAAGCCTTTCAACCAAATAATGCAGTATAGGTTTGCCTAGTACAGGCATCATAACCTTTCCAGGAAGCCTAGTTGATGACATTCTTGCTTCAATAGTTGCTACAATTTTCATAACTTTAAGCCATGAAAAATTGCTTTAAGAATTCTAGCATTTGAAGAGATTCTATTTCCAAAGCGTGGCTTATCAATTCTTTTCTTTATTTTAATGGGTAATTGTGCAATACTTACTGAGCTCTTAGATGCAAAAATTGACAACTCGGTCCCAATAGAATTATATGAATCAAAATGACCTAGATTTTTATATACGTCAATATGGTAAGCTTTCATTCCGCATAACGGGTCTACAATTCCCCACTTCAACCTAGCTACCCAAGAAAAAATATATTCGGCTACTCTTTGAAATTTATCTCTATTGCCGATTACCACCTGAAAACCACTATCTATCAATTGAATATATTCTTCTAATAAATTTGCATCATGCTGCCCATCAGCATCAAAAGTAATTACCATGTAGCAGTTTAATTCGTCTGCCTTAGAAAAACCGCTATTTAGCGCACCATCATAGCCCTGATTATTTTCATGCATTATTGTTATCGCACCAGCTTTTTCCGCCATTACTTGCGTTTTGTCGGTCGATGCATCATTAACAACAATAACTACTCCGTATCTCCTAACTGATTGAACCACATCAAAGATTGTATTTTCCTCATTAAATGCTGGAATGATAATGGCTACTTGATGTTTGTCCATTTTATATAATCTCCAGTTTCAATGCTTCTTGCTATTTCTTTATTAAGAATCTTTTCTAATTCATAAGGTGGTAATGCATCCTTAGGGCAAGGCCTAAGAAATTCTAAATCATCCCCACGTATTTTATCGCCAACTGTTAAGTCTTTTTTAACACGAATAGCTCTCCTCTGAAGAACCACTGTTTCCTTTTCATTGTCTTCTACTTTTTTTATTTCAAACCCTAATGAATTTTCCAATTCCCTAGTTCTGTCAACCATACTCTTCCAAGCAACAAAATCCATTGAAAACTTATGGTCTGGACCCTCCCTAGTTGTATCATTTGTAAAATGTTTTTCTATAACACGGGCGCCTAATGCTACTGCCCCTAATACCGTAGCATGTCCAGGAGTATGGTCAGACAACCCTAAAATGGTGTTGGGATATCTTCTACTATATTCCTTAAGCACATTCAAATTGATATATTTAAAATTCTCTAGTGATGCTGTATAGTTTGTATTGCATTGCATCAATACTATGTCATTAGTTCGACGCAATAATGTTGACATGGCAATATCTACCTCATCTACAGTTGAAGCGCCTGTTGCTAATAATACAGGCTTTCCCTTAGAGGCGATATGATCGACAATTCCCAACCAAGTGATATCGCCAGATCCTATCTTGTAAGCGCTCAAGAAGTCGTCCACTTTATCTACTAACTCATATGAATACGGAGAGGTGAGGAAGGTAATTCCCGCTTTATCACAGGTTTCTTTTAATATAGGTGTCCAATCTTGATCTATTGATGCATCTTGATACACATCAAAGACACTTTTCTTCCATTTAGACTGGTGTGATTGCTGCCCACCAAGAGATTTGAAGCCTTGATTGCTTACAATAGTACTTGCAGTAAAATGCTGAAACTTAGCGGCATTTGCACCAGCTTCAGCGCAAAGATAAATCAAGTCCTTGGCACGCTCTATATCCCCATCATGATTTGCAGCCACATCAGCAATAAAATAGGTGGGATGATTCATGCCTATTATTTTATTTTCTATTATAATTTCTTTCATTCTATTTTTCTAATTCAATAAATTGTTGTTTTTATCATATTGATATTTCATTAATTTTATTACGTCTATAGCGCTAGGTAAATTACACTCTAGAGCCAAACCAATTTTCTTAACATCCAAAGCCATATTTTTAGGTCTATTCGCCTTAAATTTCATACTATCAACGCTAACTCTATTGATATTTAAATCAGAAAGCTGAAATATTTTAGCCATTTTTTTGCCAAAATCATATTTTGAAATACTATCACTACTCGTACAATGATATAGACCAAAAACAGGCCTATCAATTATCCTTCCAATAATTGACGACAAATCATCAACATGCAACGGAGAGAAATACACATCATGAAATAAATTTAACGGGGTCTTGTCAATCAAACTTTTAAGCATCCATTCAGCAAATGAAGCTCTAGATTCTAGCGTCCACCCGATTATATTTGTCCACCCGATTATATTTGTCCTTAAAACTAAGCCATTATTCATTAATTGTACTGGATCTTCACCCATAAGCTTGGTTTTTGCATATACATTAAGTGGATTTACCAAATCAGCTTCGTTATATGTACCTTGTTTTTCACCATCAAACACTGAATCGGTCGAAATATAGATTAACCTACCATTATTAGAATCTAAATAATTTGCTATTATCTCAGTTGTTTTAACATGAAGTTTCGTTGCCAAATCAACATTTTCTTCACATAAATCAACATTGACGATTGCCGCACAATGCACAACCACATCTGGCTTAACTTTATTTAGCCACTTATTAAGTAGCGGAATATCTGTTAAATCAAAACAATCCCATTCAATACCCTTTCCTTCTACACCTACACTTCTTGAGGTTGCAAATACCTTATTTGATTTTGATAAGCGCCTCACAAGTGCTGTGCCCAACATTCCACTTGCACCTGTAATCCCTATCTTCATCAATTCAACCTTTTAAACCCACCATGGCAAACAGGTCCATCTAATAATGCATCTATCGACAATTCACTATTTTCACAATCAGATATTATTTTAAATAAAGGCTCTAATACTTGAAGATAATTATCAATTTCTTGCTGCCCATGTTCTGTACAAACATATATTACATTTGAGGCAAGAATACCATTTTTAAGCATCTCTTGTGTGATGTAAGTTTTATACTTCAGCCAATCATCAGATTGAATCACAAAACCTATCATAGATGGTAAGCCGCTTACTTTGATAGGTAATTGATATTTCTCACTCAATTTTTTCCATTGTTCTCCAATTTCCTTACCTATATTGGCTATTAACTCCCAAGACCTAGTCTTTTCCATAACCTCTAAAGTCTTGAGTGCAGCTGTAGGTCCAATTCTTTCAGTCCAAAAAGTAGAGCTAATAAAGGTGCTTTGCGCAACATCCATTACTTCTCTTTTTCCAATTACAGCAGTAATGGCATACCCGTTTCCTAAAGCCTTGCCAAAAACTGCCATATCTGGCTCAACGCCATATACTTTATGAAGCCCACCATTGCTTTGCCTAAATCCAGATGTGCATTCATCAAATATTAGAATTATATTATTATTATCTGCTATCTTTCTTACCTTAGCCAGAAAGTCTTCTTGAGGCTCCTCATTGCGGGAGACCTCCATTTTTATTACACCAATATCATTGTTTTTTATAATATCTTCCAATTCGTCTATACGATTATAATTAAACGGAATCACACTCCCTTTAAGATCTTTAGGGACGCCTTTAGGGTTTAGACCTGGCAGAAGGTGTCCTGTAAGATTATCATCATCTCCTAGATTTGCGGATAAATACCAATCATGCCAGCCATGATAACCACAAATAGCTACCTTATCTTTACCAGATGCGGCTCTAGCTATTCTAATTGCCATTGCGTTGGCTTCACCTCCAGTTCTAGCCAATCTAACCATATCAGCCCAAGGATGCAACTCAACTAACTTCTCAGCCAAATATACTTCTTCAGGGCAATTAAATGTCGACATATTGCCATTTTTTACAGCACTTAACACTGCTTCATCAACTTCATCGTTTCCATAGCCCAATATATTGGTACCAATCCCCATGATTGACATATCAGTGTATTCTCTACCATCTAAATCCCATACCCTGCAGCCTTTAGCTTTCTGAAAATAAGACGGCCATTGGTTTGGCAAAAACATTTCACTGCGTTTTGACAAGAGCATATTCCCCCCTGGAATAACACGCTTAGCTCTTGTCCATAATTTTTGTCCTTTACCTATACTTGACCCTTCATTGCGGACTAGATGCTGATTCTCTGTAAACACTTCTGGATTACTCCTTCTTAATTGCATAACTTTTTTCCACGAAAAATCTATTGTCGGATGAAAAAAATTGAAAATATTTTGCACTACATTAAAATCTTCAGGTTCATCAACCGTCCACCTTTCTGCGGACAAATCCTCAGAATTCTTTAGATAAAAATTCTTATAAGTATCAGAATTAATAATATAAGGCGTTACATGCTCCCTCTGAAAATTTCCCTTTGCCTGTTTATGCGCTTCTTCAAGTGCTTCAATCGAAACAACTTCTACATCTAATCCATCTGGGTAAGTAGGGGGCTCGCGATTACTAGCATAATCTGAATTGGTGTCAATAAACCCATTAATTACCTCATCAACGAGCGCACTATCCACCAAAGGGCAATCCCCTGTTATTCTTACAATAGCATCTGCTTCAAATAATTTTGCAGCATGGAAGTATCTGTCCAAAACATTATTTTCATCTCCAGAGAACACTTCATACCCCAAACTTTTAATATGTTCAGCCAATGGAAGGTTATTTTCATTATTTGAAGTAGCAAGCACTACCTGATTAATATTTATAGATTTAGACAGTCGATTAAATAGAAGCTCTATCATTGGAACACCATTAATCTTCATCATTACCTTGTTAGGTAGGCGAGTAGAACCCATTCTGGCTTGAACAATTGCTACAATTTTCACACTATACTTTCCATAAGCTTGGGTTTAATAAATTTATATCGTTGACAGGATAAGCGCTTATATCTTTCTGGCTATGTACTGATTGAACAATCTCTTTCAACTGATATTCGCTATTAACACCCACCAATACTTTATCTATTTCTTTAATATTTAAAGCAAAATTAAGTGCATATTCCAATAAAGAGAACCCTCTATCGCTGACCATTGCTTGATAGGTATCAAATTGTCCTTTCCAAATCGAAAAATATCCTGAAAGATTATCGAAATTTAACAATACGCCCTGTAAAAATACACTTCTTGCATGTACCTCTATATTCCTATCTTTCAATGCCTTTAGCTGTCCACCTTGAATTAAGCGATTATCAAATACATTAATAGGCAATTGAATTATATCAAAATCAAAATTTTCCAGTAAAAAATCCACTTGCTCTGGTACGTATGTAGAAAATCCAATTTTATTAACCAGTCCTTGCTGTTTTAACTCGTCAAGCCTCTCAAATAATCCATTAAATTCTTTATCATTCACTTCATTAATATCATGAATAAGCAGCCCATCTACGGCCTTTTGGTTAAGGTTTTCTAATGATTGATAAAAACCTTTAATTACTCCATTAACGTCACTCTTAAGAGAAACAGTCTTGGTAACAATCTGATAACCATCAACACCAGTATCACCCAAAACCTGCTCACTATTACCATATCTTGATGCAGTATCTAATGTGTCGATACCGTTGATTTTGGCAAAATCTAAGATACTCTCGACTTCTTCTATTGTTACCTGTCCATCCTGATTAGTAACGCCATAATCCAACCCAAACTGAGCAGTTCCTAGAGCGAGCTTCATTGACTATATATTGCCAATTTTATTTCGATTTTCTTCTATCCAATTTTGAAGTTCGGAAATCTCCATCCAATCTTCGTTAGAATCAGAACAATACATAAAGTCCGGCTCAACCTTAATACCATCACCTATTCTTTCAGGGTCTTTACTCCAGTCATTAATAGAAGGTAAAATCTTAAAATGCCCTTGATATTCATAGGTGTAGAGTGCATCTTCTGGACCAATCATCTGCTCATGTAATTTTTCACCTGGCCTAATACCAACCTCTTCTTGTTCTGCCTTACTGTCAACAGCCAATGCGACATCTGTAACCTTCATAGATGGAATTTTTTTAACGTAAATTTCACCACCCTTCATATCCTCAAAAGCATGCCAAACCAGTTCAACACCTTGTTCTAGTGAAATCATAAATCTTGTCATCCTCTTATCAGTAATTGGTAAAACCCCGTTTTTAGCAACTGATAAGAAAAATGGGATAACAGATCCACGTGATCCCATCACATTACCATACCGAACTACTGAAAAATTTGTGTCATGACTACCACTATAGGAGTTGCCAGATACAAATAATCTGTCAGATGTAAGTTTAGTTGCGCCATATAAATTTGCAGGACTACTAGCCTTGTCAGTAGACAAAGCAACAATACGCTTAACACCTTTGTCAATGCAGGCGTCAATAAGATTCATTGCACCAAATACGTTAGTTTTTACACATTCAAATGGATCATATTCGGCCGTGGGTACAATTTTAGTAGCTGCAGCATGCACTACGTAATCGATACCATCTAGTGCTCGATACAGCCTATCTTTATCACGGACATCTCCAATTAAAAAACGAACACGTGGATCGTCTTTAAATAACTTGGCCATTTCCCATTGCTTCATTTCATCACGAGAAAATACCACAAGCCTTTTTGGATTGTATTTCTCTAGGGTCATTGGAATAAAAGTATGCCCAAATGAGCCGGTCCCACCTGTAATTAGTATCGATGAATTTTCTAACATGTTATTCTATTAATTCTCCTATAGCTATAAAAGTATTTCTTTCGGTGTTCCAGAATTAATTATTCTGGTATTTTCTATTTTGTAGATTCGATCACAATGTTGCACTGTAGTTAATCGATGTGCAATAATAATTACTGTTATTTTGCCTTTTAAATACTTAATCTCGTCAACAATTTCACGCTCGGTATTATTATCTAAAGCACTAGTTGCTTCATCCATTATCAATACATCTCTCTCGTGGTAGAAAGCCCTTGCAAGAGCTATGCGTTGGCGCTGCCCTCCAGATAACTTAACCCCTCTTTCGCCAATAACCGTATCAACACCCTCTGGGAGCTGCTGCATAAGATCGAATAAACGTGCTTTTTTTAATGAGTTAATAAGTTTTTCTTCATCAATATCTTCACTTTCGACACCCAATGCAACATTACATTTTAAAGAATTGTCGATCAAGAAAATTTGCTGAGGAATATATGCCACATGATGATGCCAATCTTCAATTTCCTCACTTAACCGACTTCCATTAAATGAGACACTTCCATGTTGTGGTTTCAGTAATCCCAGCATAATATCGATTAAAGTTGTCTTACCAGAGCCTGAGGATCCAATAAAGCCAATAGACTCGCCTGCCTTGAGGTCTAGAGTTATTTGGTTTAATGCATTTTTCTTTGAAGCTGAGTAATGAAAACTTACATTATTCATTGATAAAATTTTGAACTCACTGTCCTTAACGACTGACCCTTTGGCGATATATTTATTTGACTGCATTTCTTTTATGTCTTTGTATAAAAGAGATACGCTATCACGATTAACCCTTAACTGGATTAGATTTCCAGAAAATGCCGTCATTGCTGGTAACAACCTAACTGTCGCAAGACCAAACACAGCTAATGTTGGTAGCAACTGTTGTGAATTTTCCTCAAAATTAAGCGTTACTATTACAAGTAGTACAATAAAAAGAACCATAATAAATTCTAATATATATCGTGGGGCTGAAGAGATCACTGAAGAGCGAACATCGTTCACTCCAAAAATTTTTGCACTATTTTTTACCTTGTTGTAAAAATAATTTTCACACCCAAAAATTCTAATCTCTTTTAAACCTTCAAGAGCTTCACTCACCCCCTGCAACATATTATTTGAAGCAATATTAGTTTGTCGCCCAATAAAGCTTAGATTTTTTCTAAAGATCCTATCGTATGAAAAAATAATCAAAACCATTAAACCTGCAAGCAATAAAAACGCATAAAGATTGGTCCATGCCAGTAATATTAATATAGCTACAGCAACAATACTATCGCTCAACGTTCTCAGGCCACTCAAAATCACGCCAGTCGAATACTTATTTACCAATGTTTGTGTGCTATGAATATATTCTGAACTATTTCGTTCAATATAAACTTCATATGGTAATGCCTGGTACGATTTCATTAAATATTTTCGTAATCGAATTTGCTGATCAACACTAAAACTTACAAGAGTGAAATTTATCCATATTGCCGATACAGTTTTAATAAAAAAAATAATCAGTAACATTGAGCTTATCAATATAAGTAGCGAGCCTTCATCTAGTGGAAAATTTATCCATGAGTTAACTTTTTCAATCACACTTGTTGCCGACTGTGGATTAGATACTATTGCTATATACGGACCAATTAATCCAATTCCAGCTAAATCCAGTAAAGATACGGATAAGAACAACAGAATTAGTTTAGGCAAGCGCCTTCTATCTGGGCCAAGCAATACTAGAATTTCTTTTAAATATTTGCGCATTAATTACTGTTTTTTGTTAACTTGAATAAATAATTCTATCTAATACTTACAAAGACACTCTCGAGTATCTGGAGGAATTTTGCTTATACCAATTAATTATATTAGGAATATCGTCAATTATAGATCTCTCTGGGCTCCACCCTAAGTTCCTTATCTTTGAATCATCCACAGCATACCTCGAGTCATTAAAAGGCCGATCTGTAGTAAATTTCACTTCGTTTGAATTTGGTCTAATTATTGAATTAATAAGATTTGCCATTTCTAAATTACTGAGCTCTATTTCAGATGCAATGTTGTACTCCTCACCGACATTTCCTTTAATGGCTAATAGTTCCACTGCTCTTGCAAAATCTGATGCAGCAAGATAGTGACGCAAATTTGATCCATCACCATGCACCTCTAGAGGTAACCCGCTTAACGCTCTCAGAGAAAACCTTGGAATTATCTTTTCTGGGTATTGTCTAATGCCATAGATATTGTTAGCCCTAACCGTTACCACAGGCAACTTAAATGATTTGAAATAACTTTTTACAAGCATTTCAGCTCCTGCCTTTGCTGCAGAATATGGATTGGTTGGGTTTAACTCATCATTTTCCAAAAAAATACCTTTTGTATTTTCGCCATATACCTCATCTGTACTAACATGAATTATCCTTTTAACATTGTTCCTTTTGCAGGCCTCCATAACAGCGTGTGTCCCCAAAGTATTAGACTTAGTAAACACCATAGAGTTGCCAAAAGAGTTGTCGACATGACTTTCTGCTGCCAGGTGAATTACTAGATCAGCGCCCTCTGTAACTCTCAAACAAATATCCAGGCTACTAACATCCCCCACCACCAACACATGTTTTGGGTTCACCAATATGTCAGGTATATTCCTAACATCTGCAGCATAGGTCATTTTATCCAAAATAACAATTTCAGACTTAGGAAAGGCTCCTCTAAAATGATCATAGACATGTGAACCAACAAAGCCAGCAGCGCCAGTAATAACAATTTTTTTAAACATTATTCAATCCTTTTTCTTTTATTTTTAATTTCTTTCCTATGCTTATTGCATATTGCAAAATACAATTTTTATCAATGTTATAACTTACAACACCTAACAGCTTTTGATTGTCTAGAATAAATTGATCTTTAATTATAGCGCCACCAATAGTAGCGATACCGCCACCACCATAGCCTTTAATTATTGCGTTGCAAAAATCTTCAAGAGTGGTGCCTAGCCCCGAACTAATATTATATAAACCGGTACATTTTTTGAACATCAATTGTAATAAACAATCAGAAAAATAATTAACCGGGATAAAATCACGTATTGTTTTCTTTGAAATATCTAACAATATTTCCGATTCACAGGCAAGTCTATTAAGAGCAGCCCCCGTAAATGATTTACGGCCATACTCATATCCAAATATGTTAGACCCTCTTATTATCAATAAATTATCGGAACTGATAATGGATTTGCAATATTTCTCAGACAAAATCTTATTACAACCATAAATACTATTTAGTTTTTGTTTTTGTTTAAGTTTACAGTCCTCCAACATAGGAGTTAATGAATTATTAGAGTCACAAACCATTCTTGAGCTTATCATTACGTATTTCAAATTTTGAAATTTGCTAACTTTTTTAGCTATCAAAACATCTTGATCTATTGCTTCAGAATACTTGTCAGTAAAAAATTTGGGATTAATTGTAAAATTTATAACCCAAGTAAAGTCATCAAATTTCTTTGGAACATCTGAATGAGAACATACGACATAATTTATCTCGTTATCTATGCATGTTCTTATGAAATATTTTGCAATGAAGCTATTTTTCCCAATTATTAAAATTTTCATAATGTTAAAAACTAAATATTATTATATTCCTTATACCAAACCGCAAAATTCTCCACACCCTGTTTAACACTCATGCTCGGTTTGTAGTCAAACTCTTCAACCAAGTCATCCACATCTGCATAAGTATCTGG
>Ga0233440_1003401_pt1 | contig 12015 bp, 13 predicted proteins | sample SI_123_September_5_FD_182791 | JGI IMG/M metagenome (GOLD analysis project Ga0233440, IMG submission 182791) | Seawater microbial communities from Saanich Inlet, British Columbia, Canada - SI_123_September2016_120_MG | ecosystem: Environmental > Aquatic > Marine > Inlet | place: Canada: British...
TGGGATGAAATTATAGGGACAGTTGCCTCTAAAGACTACAATACAGATGAGTTAATATGACCAAAAGAAAAATCTGCGTTGTTACTGGTACAAGGGCAGAATATGGGTTGCTTTATTGGCTGATGAAAGAAATTGATACCGATAAAGATTTAGAGTTACAAATTATTGCAACTGGTATGCATTTATCTGAAGAGTTTGGTAATACCTATCAACAGATTGAAAAAGATGGTTTTACTATTGATAAAAAAGTAGATATATCGCTTTCATCCGATACTGAGTTGGCAATTAGTAAATCTATGGGTTTAGGAATGATTGGATTTTCTGATGCATTTAACGAATTACAGCCAGATTTACTTGTAGTTTTAGGGGATCGTTTTGAAATCTTCTCAGCGGTGAGTGTGGCAATGATTGCAAAGATACCAGTGGCACACCTACATGGCGGTGAGGCTACAGAAGGTTTAATAGATGAGCCAATTAGGCATTCAATAACTAAAATGAGTCATTTACACTTTACTGCCACCAATGAGTATAGAAATAGAGTTATTCAATTAGGAGAGCAGCCAGATAGGGTTTTTAATGTTGGTGGTTTGGGGATTGACAATATTAATAAATTAAAATTATTGACTAAATCTGATTTTGAAAAAGCCATTGACTTTGAACTTGGTGAGAAAAATTTATTGGTTACATTTCATCCGGTTACCCTTGAAAACTCCACATCAAAAACTCAGTTTCAAGAGTTATTAGATTCTATTAGTGAGCTAAAAAATACAAAAATAATATTTACAAAAGCTAATAGTGATACTGATGGCAGGATTATAAATAGTATGATAGATGCTTATGTTGCTAAGCATGATAATACTATTGCCTTTGTATCAATGGGACAGTTGAATTATCTTAGTGCTTTGCAATTTATGGATGCTGTTGTGGGCAATAGTTCAAGTGGTTTGCTTGAAGCTCCAAGCTTTAAAATTGCAACTATTGATATAGGTGACAGACAAAAAGGACGTATTAAGGCAGATAGTGTGATTAGTTGTTTGCCGAGTAAAGATAGTATTGGAAAGGCATTTAATGAATTATATTCAAAGCAGTTTCAGAGTGCTGTGGGTAAAGTTGAGAACCCTTATGGAAAGGATGGGGCAAGTGAAGAAATTGTAAGAATTATAAAAGATATCAGTTTAGACGGTATTGTCAAGAAGTCTTTTTATGACTTTAAGGGTTTTTCCCAATGAGAGCTGTATTTATTGGCACTGTTGAATTTTCATTGCGATCCCTTGAAAAGCTAATAGGTTTGAATGTAAATTTGGTTGGAGTTATTACTAAAGAGTCTTCATCTTTTAATAGTGATTTTGTAGATTTAAAATCATTGTGCATTTCTAATGGAATTCCTTGTTTATATGTAGATGATATTAATTCACTTGATAGTATTAAATGGATTAAAGATTTAAACCCAGATGTGATTTTTTGTTTTGGCTGGTCATCATTAATAAAAAAAGAAATTTTAAATATTGCCCCAATGGGAGTGGTTGGATACCATCCTACAAAATTACCAATGAATAGAGGAAGGCATCCATTAATATGGGCACTTGCCCTTGGGTTAGAAGAAAGTGCATCTACTTTTTTCTTTATGGATGAAGGCGCAGATACTGGTGATATATTATCCCAAGTTGATTTTGAAATTTCTTACCAAGATGATGCACGAAGTATCTATGATAAAGTTAACGATATAGCACTTTGTCAAATAGAAGACTTTATTCCCAGGCTTAAGCAAGGAAAATATTCAAAAGTTAAACAGGATGGTCTGCGTTCTAACTCATGGAGAAAACGAAATGAAATAGATGGATTGATTGATTTTCGTATGAGTAGTAGGGCTATATATAATTTAACAAGAGCTTTAACTAAACCATATGTTGGAGCGCATATAAAATATAGAGGAAAAAATATTTCTATATGGAAAGTTAAAGAGGTTGATGTTGTTAAGGAAAATATTGAACCAGGAAGTGTGTTAAACGCTAACAACAAAAGCTTTATTGTAAAATCATATGATGGTGCGGTGGAAGTAATAGGCCATGATTTTAAAATACTGCCAAAAGTTGGAGAATATTTATGAATAGGGTTTTAGTTGTAGCTGTGCATCCAGATGATGAAACGCTTGGCTGTGGTGGTACGTTGTTAAAGTATAAATCTGATAATGATGAAGTTCACTGGCTTATTGTAACGGATATAAAAGAGTCAGAAGGCTTTGATAAGTATGCTATCGAAAGAAGAAAAAACGAAATTGATAAAGTTAAAAAGATATTTAATTTTGATTCAGTTAGTAAACTTGGATTATCAACTACAAAAATTGATGAGTATAGTATGAATAGCTTGATTGGAAAAATCTCGTCTGTTATTAAGAAAGTCAAGCCAAATATCATTTATCTTCCATTCAAAGGTGATATTCATAGTGATCATAAGCATGTATTTGATGCTGCATATAGCTGCACAAAATCTTTTCGATATCCATTTATTAACAAAATTTATATGATGGAGACCTTAAGTGAAACTGAGTTTTCTTTAAGTACTAAAGAGGATAGCTTCATACCAAATGTGTTTGTTGATATCAGTGATTATATGAATAAAAAGATTGAGGCAATGAAAATGTATGAAGGAGAAATGGGTAGCCATCCTTTTCCTAGAAGTGAGAGAAACATAAAAGCATTAGCAACTTATAGGGGGGCGACAGCTGGCTGCGAGTATGCCGAGAGTTTTATGCTTATTAAGGAAGTAGGATAAATGACTGTTAGAGTAATTGCAAAGTTGGATGTGAAGCCACCTCATGTGGTTAAGCCAGTCCACTTTGAAGGTCTTAGAAAGATGGGAGATCCATCAGAAATGGCTAAGAAGTATTATGATCAAGGTGCTGACGAGTTATTTTATATTGATATAGTTTCTTCCTTGTATCAGCGTGAAATATTATTTAATGAAATCGAGAAAGTAGCAAATAAATTATTTATCCCGTTTGCTGCTGGAGGTGGTGTTAAGAGTATTGATGATTTTTCTAAAATGTTCCATATGGGGGCAGATAAGATTGTTATTAATACATATGCGATTCAGGAAAATCCGAATATTATTGACCAAGCAGCAAAAATATTTGGAAGTCAGGCGGTTGTGGTTAATATAGAGGCAAAAAAATGGAAAGATTACTGGGAGTGCTATACTGACTGTGGTCGCATTCAAAGTCAAAAGAGTGTATCAGATTGGGTGAGTGAGGTGGAGCAACGAGGAGCAGGAGAGATTTTATTACAATCTGTAGATATGGATGGTAGGCGTAGAGGTTTTGATATTGAGCTGGCATCAAAAATTGTGGATTTGGTAAATATTCCTGTCGTTGTGTCTAGTGGTGCAGGCTCTTTAGAAGATATTAAAACATTAATTGAAGTAGCAAGCCCTAGCGGTGTGGTAATAGCAAGTTTATTGCATTATGAGCAAGCAACCATTCTAGAGATTAAAGAATATCTAAATAATGATATGGCGGTGTCACAGTGAGTGACGTAATTGGAATCGTAAACTATGGCATTGCTGGCAATATTCATAGTGTTAAGAAGGCTATTGAGCGTGCTGACGGCAAGACACTGGTTATCAATAAGCCATCAGATTTTAACTTAGTTGATAAACTTGTAATTCCTGGTGTGGGTAGTTTTAAAGATGCCATGCAAGAATTAGAAAGTGATAACTTTATTGAATCAATACAAGAATTTGACAAGCCGATATTGGGTATATGCCTTGGTATGCAAATAATGGCAGACTTGGGGTTTGAATTTGGAAAAGCTAAAGGTTTAGGCTTAATAGAGGCAGAGGTAAAACCAATCTTGTGTGATGGAAAGATACCACATATGGGTTTTAACAGGATAAACATAAAAACTCCTAATATTTTGTTAGACGGTGTAGAAAATGAAGAGTTTTATTTTATGCACTCGTATGAGATGGTTAACTATACTGATATTGCTGCATTAACAAAATATAATAACCATAGTTTTGTTTCCGCAATACATAAGGAAAATCTTTACGGGGTTCAGTTTCATCCAGAGAAAAGTCGAGAAGCCGGTATAAGGCTATTGTCAAACTTCATTAAATTATAAAGAGCGTATCAAATGAAAAAGTTAACTGGAAAATATGGTCTTCCGCTTGAAGTGAAGTTTTGCAAAAAATGTACCATGAATAATCAAAGGCCATCTTCAACTATCGAGTTTAAGCAGACAGATAAAGAGAAGAAGAAGACTTTAGCTTTTGGTGAGGATGGAATTTGTGACGCATGTCGATATGCTGAAATGAAGAAGTCTATCAATTGGGATGATAGACATGCAGAACTTGAAGAGTTGTGTAATCGATTTCGACGTAATGATGGCCGATATGATGTTGTGGTGCCAGGTAGTGGTGGAAAAGACAGCGTTCAGGCCGCCCATATTTTGAAGCATAAGTACAACATGAACCCTATATTAATTACTTGGCCTCCAGCTTTGTACACTGATATTGGTAGAAGGAATTTTGATGCCTGGCTAGATGCTGGTTTTTCTAATTACACCTATAACCAAAATAAAAAACTACATCGGTTTTTGACAAAGAATGCTTTTTTAAATCTAGGGCATCCATTTCAACCTTTTATTCTGGGTCAGAAAAATCTTGCACCTAGGTTGTCAGTTTTACTGGATATTCCTTTAGTTATCTTTGGGGAGAATGAGGCTGAATATGGCAATGCTATTGAGGATAATGAAAAGCCAACTAGAAATCCTAAATATTATAGTGCAGAGTTAAGTATCAGTGATTTGGTATTGGGTGGGATTCCAGCAAAAGACCTCATTGATGAATTTGGTTTTAAACTGTCTGATCTTGAAGCTTATTTTCCAGTAAGCCCATATGAAGTGGAAAAGACAGGAACTGAAGTTCATTATTTGGGTTATTACATTAAATGGCACCCTCAGGATGTTTATTACTATTCAGTTGAGAATAGCAACTTTATGCCGAATGATCATAGGACGGAAGGGAGTTTTAGTAAGTACAGCTCTTTGGATGATAAAATTGATTGGCTACATTATCATACAACAACAATTAAATTTGGTATTGGTAGAGCAACATATGATTCTGCACAAGAAATTAGAAATGGCGACATTACAAGGGAAGAGGGAGTTGCATTGATTAAAAGATTTGATGGAGAATTTCCACAACAATATATTCAGGATTGCTGTAATTATATGGATATTACTATGCAACAATATCATGATGCAATTGAAAAGTTCAGGTCTCCACACCTATGGCATAAAGTTAATAGTAACTGGGAATTAAAAAACCCTATTTGGAGCAGAGTTAATGTTTGATTGGCGAAGAGTTTTATTAGCTCCTGATGACTCATTAGAACATGCTATTAAAGTGCTACATGAAGGTGGATGTAGAATTGCACTTGTTTCTGATAGACACGGTAAGTTATTGGGAACAGTTACTGATGGTGATATTAGACGTGCATTAATTACCCAATTAACTATGAAAAACCATGTTAGTTTGGTAATGAACAGTACGCCAATAACTGTAAATAATAAGATTACAAATAAAGAGATATTGTCTCTAATGTCTGATCAAAGTTTGTTACATATTCCAGTTGTGGATAACGATGGAAACCTTTGTGGATTAGAAATTCTACAGGATTTAATTGAAAGTCCGGTATATGGCAATCCAATTTTTCTTATGGCAGGAGGATTTGGTACAAGATTGCACCCTTTAACTAAAGACACACCAAAACCATTACTCAAAGTTGGTATAAAGCCTATTTTAGAAATGATTATTGAGCAATTTATTAGTTATGGTTTTCATAATTTTTACATTTCTACTCACTTTAAATCTGAACAGATTAGAGATTATTTTAAAAATGGTGAACTGCATAATATAAGCATTAAGTATCTTCATGAAGATACACCATTAGGGACAGCTGGTTCCTTAGGATTGTTACCTAACAATCTTCCAGATTTGCCAATGATAGTGATGAATGGAGATCTTTTAACTAAAGTTGATTTCAAATATTTATTAGATTTTCATTGTGATAATAATGCAGAAGCAACAATGTGTGTGCGAGAATATGATTTTCAGGTGCCTTATGGCGTAGTAGAAATTGATAATTATAAAGTTAATAAGATAAAAGAAAAGCCAATACATAAATTTTTTGTCAATGCAGGTATTTATGTTCTAAGTAGAAATTTGATTAATAAAATAGATGGAAAATCTTATCTAGATATGACAGATTTTTTAGAGGAAGAGTTAAATAGTGACGCGGTTTACGCCTTCCCAGTTCATGAATATTGGTTAGATATTGGTCAAATAGATGAATATGAAAAAGCAAATCGAGAATTTTCTACTGTATTTACTTAGGAGAGTGAAAAGTGGGTTGCCTTATTAGAACAGTTTTGATTGTTGGTCTTGGTAGTATTGGTAGAAGACATGCAGGAATTATTCGATCACTTTTTCCAAATATTAATATAATTGTGTTGCGACATAAGCAATGCAATGATAGTGATATTAAAACACTGGGCTTGTATAAATGTGTTACATCAGTAAATGAAGCAATTGAGTTGAATCCACAAGCTGCAATAATCTCCAATCCAGCCACAAAACATATAGAAGTTGCCAAAAAATTAGCTAGTAAAGGTATTAATTTACTAATTGAAAAGCCAATTTCAGACTCATCTAAAGATGTTCAAAAGTTGATAGATATGTGTTATCAAAATAAAATAATACTGATGACTGGGTATAACTTAAGATTTTTACCATCATTAATAGAGTTTAAACAACAAATACATTCTAGAAAAATTGGAAAAATATATTCTATTAGATCAGAAGTTGGGCAATATTTACCTAGTTGGAGAGCTGAATCAGATTATAGGAATGATGTATCGGCACAAAAAAAATTGGGAGGCGGAGTTTTATTGGAACTAAGTCATGAAATTGATTACTTGTTATGGATTTTTGGTAAGGTTAATTGGGTAAAATCACATGTTTCAAAACAAAGTGATTTGGAAATTAATGTAGAAGATAGCGCCCAAGTAATTTTGGGTTTTGATAATAATAATGGTGCAACATTAATAGCATCATTAAATATTGATTTTATACGTCATGATACAACACGAAAATGTTTAGCGATTGGGAAAAAAGGTACATTATTATGGGATGGAATAAAAGGAAGTGTAGAATTTTTTAAGAAATCTGGACAGAATTGGGAGGTATTGTTGTCTTCTAATCCGGATAGAAATTTTACTTATATGGAAGAAATAAAATTATTCTTTTCATCAGTAGAATCTAATACAATGCCATCTATATCAGGAGAAGATGGGTTACAGGTAGTTAATATTGTTGAAGATATTAAAGAGTCTAGTAATAAAAATTCAATAGTTTTTTGTAAAAAATGAAATATATAGTACTTATTTGTGCACGAGGTAACTCAAAAGGGTTGCCGGGAAAAAATATCAAGCCTTTAAATGGTATTCCATTAATTGGATGGTCAATTAATATTGCAAAACAAATAAATAGAGTTTCCCGTATTATTGTATCGACTGATTCAGAAGAGATTGCAGATGTGGCATTAGAATATGGTGGCGAAGTACCATTTATAAGACCAAAAGAACTTGCTCATGACAGTAGCCCAGAATGGCTGGTATGGAGGCATGCCATTGAATATATGGAAGACAATGCTACTGAAAATATTGATGCTATAGTCGTATTACCTGCAACTGCACCACTTAGATCTGTTGATGATGTTAATGCCTGTATTGATTTGTTCGAAAATAAAGAGGTTGATTCTATAATTACTGTTAGTGAGGCAAGTAGAAATCCATATTTTAATATGACAATTAATAATAATAGCGGTTATGCTGAATTGGTTATTTTGCCAGAAAGTCAAATCACAAGGCGTCAGGATGCACCGAAGGTCTTTGATATGACGACAGTTGCTTATGTGGTTAGTGCTAATTTTGTTAAAAAATATAATGGAATTTTTGAAGGCAAGGTCAAAAGTGTAACTATTCCACAAGAAAGAGCTATAGATATTGATACACCACAAGATTTTAAAGTTGCTGAATGTTTGGTGTTAAATAAATAATTACTTATGAAGAAGGTTGCAGAATTAATAAGTTTAAAAGGAAGCGCCGCATTAATTACTGGTGCTACAGGCAATATCGGACAAGAGGTTGCACTTACTATTGCAGAGTTGGGGGGCAATCTTATCCTAGTAGATCGTCCTGGGTCTAATTATGATCAGATTAGAGAGAATGTATTAGATAATTGGAATGTTAATGTTAAATGTATAGATTGTGATTTAGAGCATAAAAATTTAAGAGATGATCTTGTAAGATTTATTATTGAGAACAACATGAACTTGGATATATTAATTAATAATGCTGCTTTTGTTGGCGAATCTAATCTTGAAGGATGGGCTGATGATTTCGATAAACAGACTATTGAAACTTGGAACAGAGCCATGGAAGTTAATCTTACTGCACCTTTTCACTTATCACAGGGATTCTATCCTTTGTTAAAAAAGAATGGTGGTGGATCTATTATTAATATTGCATCAATTTATGGATTTAATGCACCAGACTATTCGATATATACAGATACTAATATGGGGAATCCAGCCGGGTATTCGGTATCTAAAGGCGGTTTAATACAATTAACACGTTGGCTTTCCACTACAGTTGCACCTGAAGTTCGTGTTAATTCAATCTCCCCTGGTGGTGTGCAACGAGATCAAGATAAAAATTTTATTGAGCGATATGAGAATATAACACCATTAAACAGGATGGCAACTGAGGAGGATTTTAAAGGTGTAGTTGCTTTTTTAGCAAGCAACATGTCTTCGTATATCACGGGTCAAAATATTGTAGTTGATGGTGGATGGAGTGTTTGATTGTGTTATTGAACATTATTTTTGACAGAATAAACAATATAAAGAACCATAGGTACTATTATTTAAGTCCACATGTGTATGCAGTAGGAAACTGCGCAGAGGATATATATTGTGGATTAATAAAAGCAAGAAGTCAGAGTAAGAAACTTGTTATTTTGTATATGCTGGATATACCATATATTTTTAAATATAAGTTGACAAACAAATATCTTTTTACTCTTAAATCTGACCATATTTATAAGCCAAATTCTTATATTTTGTTTTTTATTAGACTGCTACTGACATTAGTGTACATACCATTAAGAACTACTGCTTTATTTTCAAAAAATATACTTGGTGTAAGGATGGACGAATCGTATAACTATCCTCTTATTGGTAGAGATAAGCTGTACGCTCCAAAAAGTATAGGTGGTGCATTTGACTATAGGTATGCGTCTTTATACAATTGGAAGGACAAGTTTAATTATGAGTTTGATTTTATTATTAACAATAAAACTGACGATGAAGTATTGAATTATTTGAGTGAATCTAGAATTGTGCCAAAAAACGCATGGTTTGTATGTCTGCATGTGCGTGAAAATGGCTTTCGTAATGACAAAGGACGTAGGGAGTATAGAAATTCCAATATAGAAAATTATATTCCAGCAATTAAAGAGATTACTTCAAAGGGTGGATATGTAATACGTATGGGCGATGATTCTATGACGCCTATACCAAATATGAAAAATGTAATAGACTATCCGTTTACTAAATTCAAAAGTGATTATATGGATTTATTTTTGATAAAATATTGTTATTTCTTTATTGGATGTCAGTCTGGAATTTTTGATGTTGCAAAATTATTTGGCAAGCCAGTTTTGCTTTTAAATATGTATAATTGGACATTTGGTGGGCCGTTACATAGTAATGATAGCGGTATATTAAAGCACATTTATTCTAAGAAGGATAATAGATACCTTTCTATAAAAGAGCTTTTTTCTGGAGGGTGGGAGACTCAGAATATGAATGGTTATATTGATGATTTCATATTTATAGAAAATACTAAAGAAGAGATATTAGACGCTGTTGTGAGTTATATTCAGAATATTGATAACGACACTTTTTTTGTTTCAAAAATACAAAATTTATCTAACTCTTTTAGAAAAAAACAAGCCTACTCAATTTTTAAAAATAATAGACTTGCACCAAAAAATGTAATGAATACAAATGAAGAAATGGTTGAAAGATACCGTTTTGCATCGCAAATTGAAGGTGCAAGTGGCTTTATTTGTAAAAATTATCTTGAGAAAAATTGGGAAAGAGATTCATTGAACAAATAAATTTTTAATAATTGAGGTGTACATGAAAGCATTAATTACTGGTGGAGCAGGTTTTATAGGTAGTCATCTATCTGACTTGCTTATTAATTCAGGCCATAAAGTAATTGTCGTAGATAATTTATCTAATGGAAGGGTGCGCAATATAGAACATCTACTAGGTAATAATAATTTTAAATTTTACGAGTTAGATATAACCAATTTAAATGATATTGAAATAATATTTAAAGGTATTGATTGGGTATTTCATCTAGCTGGCATGGCGGATATAGTTCCGTCAATAGAGAGTCCAAAAAAGTACTATGATTGTAATGTGACAGGAACATTTAATGTATTAGAGGCATCTCGCAATGCAGGAATAAAAAAAATAGTTTATGCTGCGTCATCATCAAGCTATGGCGTACCTGATAATTACCCTACAAAAGAGACAGCAGATATACGGCCTCAGTACCCTTACGCATTAACAAAACACATGGGAGAGGAGTTAGTGATGCATTGGTCTAAAACTTACAATATTTCAGCCATTTCTTTACGCCTGTTTAATGTTTATGGGCCAAGATCAAGAACAACAGGTGCTTACGGCGCCGTATTTGGTGTTTTTCTTTCACAGAAGATACACAACAAACCATTTACTGTGGTTGGCGATGGTACACAAACTAGAGATTTTACTTATGTGACTGATGTAGCTTCAGCATTCGTAAAAGCGGCAGAATCAACAGTAACAGGTGTTACATTAAATGTAGGAAGTGACAATCACTATAGTGTCAATTTTTTGGTTGAATTGCTGGGTGGTGGAGTTGTTTATATTCCTAAAAGGCCTGGCGAACCTGATTGTACATTTGCAGATACAACAAATATACATAAAGCATTAAAATGGAGTCCAAAAGTAAGTTTTGAAAATGGCGTATCAGAGATGTTGAAGCATCTAGCTGATTGGGAAGATGCGCCTATATGGAACCCTAAAACTATTAAAAAAGCAACGGCATCTTGGTTTAAGTATCTTGGAGATAAGCATTAATACAATGGAATATTTACTTGAAACACGCCTTTATCAATTTATAAATACAGTAAAAAGTGCGGTAATTGTTAATGCAGAAAATGAAGAAATTTTATTAGATGATGGATTAGTTAAGATTTTTGAACTACTACTAAAAATTAGAGATAATAATAGAAATCTATATGTTATCGGTAATGGCGGTAGTGCAGCGATTGCAAGTCATGCAGTTGTAGATTTCATAAATGTAGCAAAGATTGCCGCACACACTTTACATGATTCAGCAACTTTAACTTGTATGGCTAATGATTATGGCTACAACAATGCATTTTCAAAAGTATTAAATATCACTTTAAAAGAAGAAGACATATTAATAGTAATAAGCAGTTCTGGTAAATCTGAAAATATTATTAATGCAGTTAAAGCTGCAAAAAAAAATGGAGCAACAGTAATTACATTTAGTGGGTTTGGATCTAAAAATATATTAAGATCACTAGGTGATATTAATATATGGGTAAATAGTGAAGATTATGGTATGGTTGAAATTGCACACCAGTTTATTTTGCATAATTTAGCAGACAGGTTTATTGATAAGTAAGTATCTTTATGATTATTAAATAAATGAAAGCACTGTTATTGGCAGCAGGCTTAGGTACAAGACTTAAGCCTTTAACTGATATTTGGCCGAAGTGTTTAATGCCTATACGAGACAGGCCATTGTTAGAGTATTGGTTAGGAATTTTACAAAAGTTAGGTATTGATGATGTATTAGTGAATACACA
>Ga0233440_1003408_pt1 | contig 11996 bp, 10 predicted proteins | sample SI_123_September_5_FD_182791 | JGI IMG/M metagenome (GOLD analysis project Ga0233440, IMG submission 182791) | Seawater microbial communities from Saanich Inlet, British Columbia, Canada - SI_123_September2016_120_MG | ecosystem: Environmental > Aquatic > Marine > Inlet | place: Canada: British...
TGATGGTATAGTTAAAAAAATCGGCTTCTCTATTTACACTCCAGATGAATTAGACAAATTATGGGATTTATTTAAACCCGATTTGGTGCAGGCTCCATATAATATTCTTGATCGACGTCTGGAGACAAGTGGATGGTTACAACGCATGAGTGAAGAAAAGGTGGAAATACATATTCGTTCTATTTTTTTACAGGGGTTGTTACTCATGAACAAAGGCAGTAGGCCAGAAAAGTTTAATAAATGGCTTACTCTATGGAGTAACTGGGAAAATTGGCTTAGGGAAAATGATAGTACGCCAGTTCAGGCAGCTGTATCTTTTGCTTTGTCTGATAATAGAATTTCAAGAGTTGTTGTTGGTGTAGATAGTTTAAAACAGTTTAAAGATATAATCACTGTGGCTAACAGTATTAGCCAGTTTCCAGAAAGTTTTCATATTACAGATACAAGGCTACTTAATCCCTCTGAGTGGAGTTTATTGTGAAAGTAGTCGCCATTATTCAAGCACGTATGAGTTCATCTCGTTTACCGGGAAAGGTGTTGATGCCATTAACAAATAAACCAGTATTAGCGCATATCGTTGAACGTCTGTCTTATTGTAAAATGATTGAAAAAATAGTAGTGGCCACTACAGACGAGGTTAGTGATGATCTAGTGGCTGATTATTGCGCAAATAATAATATTGATTGTTATCGCGGAAGTCTTGAAGATGTATTAGATCGTTATTACCAGACTGCTAAAATTTATCATGCAGATTCAATTGTACGTATTACTGGTGATTGCCCCGTAATTGATCCGGTGGTTGTTGATGCTGTCATTACTGGATACCTATCTGGTAAATATGATTCATATGGACTTGGTGGTGAATTTCCAGATGGCTTAGACTGCACTGTATTTTCTTTTTCTGCAATAGAAAGGGCCTGGAAAGAAGCTAAGCTGAAATCAGAGAGAGAGCATGTTGGGCCATATATTGAAAATAACCCGCATTTATTTAGAAATGGTGCATTAGAATTATTTCAGGGCTTGACTCAGCATCGATGGACTCTTGATGAGCCGAATGATTATAAACTGCTAAGTAAAATTTTTAATGAATTGTACCGACCAAATTCTCCATTTTTAACACATGAAGTTTTGAAATTTATTCAAAATAATCCTAAGTTGTCAGCAATTAACTCAAAAATTGTACGCAATGAAGGATATCTAAAATCACTACAAGAAGATGAGATAATAAAATGATTGATATTGATGCACTAAAAAACAGTAAAGGGTCAAAGTTGTATAAAAGAGCTAAAGCTTTAATTCCGGGAGGAACTCAATTGCTATCCAAACGACCTGAAATGTTCGCACCAGAGGTGTGGCCTGCATATTATTCAAAAGCAAAGGGTTGTCGAGTTTGGGATTTAGATGGCAGGGAATACATTGACATGTCAATTATGGCGGTTGGCGCTTGTATCTTGGGATATGCAGATGAAGATGTTGATGCTGCAGTAATTGAATCAATACACAAAGGTGTAAATAGTTCGCTTAATTGTCCTGAAGAAGTAGAGTTAGCTGAGGCATTAATTGATTTGCATCCATGGTTTGATATGGTTCGTTACGCTCGTAGTGGTGGTGAAGCTCTTTCTATTGCAGTGCGTATCGCACGAGCAAAAACTGGTAGGGATACTGTTTTATTTAGCGGTTATCACGGCTGGACTGATTGGTATTTGGCTGCAAATCTTTCTGATAAAGAGGGTTTGGATGGTCAATTAATGCCGGGTTTGGAGCCTAATGGTGTGCCTCGTGATTTAGCTGGTACAGCGATACCATTTAATTTTAATGATATTAGCTCTCTAAGAGAAAGAATTAAGGGTCAAGAAAAAAATATAGCAGCTATTATAATTGAACCAGCACGTGGTGAAGATGCGCCGGAGGAGTATCTTCAGATGCTTCGAGATATTTCGTCAGAAATAGGCGCTGTACTAATATTTGATGAAATTACAAGTGCGTTCCGTATGTGTGCTGGTGGCATTCATAGGCGCTACGGAATTTATCCAGATATGGCTGTTTTTGCAAAATCAATGGCAAACGGGTACGCAATGTCGACAATCCTTGGGACCGAAGATGTAATGCAGGCAGCTCAAACTACATTTATTTCCAGTACAAATTGGACCGAACGTATTGGGCCAACAGCAGCTCTTGCAACCTTAAAGAAGTATCAGATAATGGAAGCAGAAAAGCATCTAATTAATATTGGAGAAAAAACTAAAAATATTTGGCGAGATGCAGCTGCAAAATCAGGATTATCAATACACGTGACAGGAATGCCTACTCTTGCAGCTTTCGGATTCCAGCATGAAAAAGCACTAGAGCTTAATACGCGTTTTGTTATCGAAATGCTTCAGCGTGGAATTTTAGGTTTTAGGCAGTTTAAGCCATCGCTAGCGCACAAAGATGAGGATTTGTCTATTTATGCTGACGCTGTTAATGAGGTTTTCAATATTTTAGCAAGCTTACAGGATGGTGAGATTATCAATACTCCTGTGGCTCACGCGGGCTTCTACCGCTTAACAAAAGAGTGAGAGAATATTTTATTAAGATAACAGTAAAAGGAGAATATGTTTTTTATATCTGAAGTTTCATCAAATCATTCGCAAGATATTAGTAGAGCGTTAGAGTTCATTGATCAGTCTGCAAGCGCAGGCTGTGATGCTGTTAAATTTCAGCTGTTTAAGGTGGAGGAGTTATTTTCTAAGGAAGTTTTTACAAGTAAACCAGAAACTGCCAATCGAAAAGAGTGGGAGTTACCATTAGAGTTTTTACCGAAACTGGCAAAACGTTGCCAGTTAAGAGGTATTCAGTTTAGCTGCACGCCTTTTTATATTGATGCAGTTAAAGAGTTGGAGGATTATGTTGATTTTTATAAAATAGCATCTTATGAGTTGCTTTGGGATGACTTAATTTCCGCTTGCGCTAAAACTGGAAAGCCGCTAATACTTTCAACTGGAATGGCAACAATGAATGAGGTACAAAATGCTGTTAATGTAGCCTTTAAAAATGGCTGTACAGATTTAACCTTATTGCACTGTACCTCTGCGTACCCTACTCCATATGAAGAAGCCAACTTAGCTGCAATAGAAACTCTTCGAACTAGTTTTGACTGCAAAGTAGGATGGTCAGATCACACAGTCAATCCAGGAGTTATTCATCGCGCAGTAAATCATTGGGGTGCTGAAGTTATTGAATTTCATATGGATTTAGAAGGCGCTGGAGAGGAGTTTGAATCTGGACACTGTTGGTTGCCAGGTCAAATTGCCCCAATCATAGAGCAACTTCATCATGGCATTGCTGCAGATGGTAGTGGAATTAAAGAGCCTGCTGCTTCTGAAATGTCTGATCGTATGTGGAGGACTGACCCTTTAGATGGGTTACGCCCAATGAAATTAATTAGAGGTACACTTAAATGAAAATAAAACCAAAAGTATTGTTTTTAGGCTGTAATTATGACGAAATTCCTTATCTTAAAACCCTTCAAGAAAGGGGGTTTCATGTAGTTGCAACCGATATAAATCCGGATGCACCAGGAATGAAGCTTGCTGACTCAGAAATTATTTGTGGATATGATGATTTTAAGTGCCTTGATAAGGCGATTTCTAAGGAAGGGTTTGAGAATTTTGCAATGGTGTTTACTGCATCTTCTCAATTTGCCCATATTGGCGCTTCTCATATATCAAAACAATTAGGCCTTCCTTATCCTTCTATGGATAGTATACGTGCATGTCTTGATAAAACAGCTTTTTATCCTTTATTTCAGAAAAATGGGATATCTATTCCAGACACGTACTATGTAAAAAACTTGAGTGAACTGAAAGGTGTATTAAGTAAATATCCAAAAGAGGCAGATTTTTATCTAAAATCAGATTATAGTAAAAATCCTAATCATATATATACCGGAACTTCAGAAAGTCTTATCGAACAGAAGATTCAATGGACTCCTGATCGTTACTTTCGAGAATATTATGTTTTACAACAAACATATGTAGGTTATGGTGTTCGTCTTAACTTATTCCCGAATGATTATGAGCTTTATGAATTTGAGACAGGTAAAGCGATAGATCGGGACGATTGCCCCCAATTGGAGGACTATAAAATTTTAGAACTGTTAAGAATGCTTAGTGAGAAACTAGGCATGCAGAATTGGCTGCTTAAATTTGATATATTGATTAGTCAAGATGGGTATGTGGTTCTTGATATAGGGATGGATCCGCCTTATAGAATGAAAAAATCTTGGGAAAAGAGTGGGCGAAATTTTGTAGATTTCTATTTAGATCTTTATCTTAAAGCTAAAGATAATATCTGAATGATTGACTGCCTTATTCGTCTTGACGTATCAACTAAAATAGGTTACGGACATCTAATGCGTTGTCTCGCATTAGGGGAGGCGTTAAGAGGGCTTTTTAATGTTTTGTATGTAGTTCGAAAAAGTAATGCGATTAAGGGGATTCGTTGTAGAAACTTTCAAGTACGTGAAATTACAGATAGTATTGACGAGGAAGAGCTTTTAATGTTGTTAGCTTTAGAGTTTCCAAAGGCAATTTTAATAATTGATATTAAAAAACAGTTTTCAAATGGCTTTTTGATGGAATTAAAAAAGAAAAGCAATCTATTGTTTTTAATCGAAAATCTTTCCCCTAATCTTGAGGCTGCTGATGGGATCCTATTCCCAGCTGCTCATCTTGATAAAAAAATCCTTTATCCCTGGTTAGAAAAAGGAGAAGAGCACCGTATTCTTAGTGGCTGGGATTGGATCCTGTTGAGAGATGAAGTGCTAAAGATTGAGGTAATTACTAGAGATTTCCCACTAGTTGTAACTACAGGTGGTAGCGATCCTGCAGGGGTATTTTTTAAGCTTTGGGATTTACTAAAAGATCAAAAAATTCATGCAATATTTTTAGTCGGGAAGTCCTTTTCTTTTCGCGAACATCTTCCTAATGACGATGAATATTTAAAAGTTAGAGAGTATGACCTTCAGTATATCGCTAGAGCGGGCTGTGTCATATCTACATTTGGCACAAGTGTAGCTGAATGTCTTTATTTGAAGAAGCCGGTTCTTTCTATTGCTCATTCAAAAGAAAATGCAAAAGGCTCTTCTATCCTTAGTAGCAGGACCCCAGCATGTTTTGATTTGGGATATTTTGAAAATCTTGATCGGGCGGTGCTTGTTAAGGCTATTAATACATATCAAAACCCAGTTGAAAAAATAACAGACTGGCTTAATAAAGGGGCAGTAGATGGAAAGGGAGTTAAAAGAGTGGTGCAGTGGATAGAGGAAAAAATTTCCTCATGTTAAAAATTTGCATTATTGAAAGTTATGAGTCTCCGTATATTGATAAATGTCTTGAATCATTACGACTTAATACACAAATTTCATTTAATGTTAAAGTATTTCAGGAGAATAAGAGTAGAGAACATACCTTGAATAACATATTAGCTGAGATGTCTGGAATGGACTTGGTAGTGGCAGCGGACGATATTCTGTTTACAAAGGGGTGGGATCGAGCATTATTAACTCATTGGAAGAAAGATAGAATACTTGGATTTTCAATGCTTTATCCTGGAGGAGAGGTAATACAAGATAGAGGTTACAGGTTGATATCGATTGATGGTATTGTAAGTAGTGAAGCAATAGATAGGGGGCTAAAAAGGTCCTTAGTTACTCCATTTGAGTATGAGTCTAGAGGGTCCATGACTGGCTGCTTTCAAGCTATCCCTTCGTTTGTTTCTAAGATGTTAAATCAGTTTCCTCTTGAGGGTTGTAATAGATTAGGTGAGTTGCTTTACCATAGTATGGCAATTCGAAAAGGTATCGAGGTTGGAGTGGTGGGGCATTTCTTGGAGCATCATGGAAAGAGTACCAAGCGAAATCCTGATAAAAAATTAAGTAGCGAAAGTTACTTATTTGAAAAAAAACTTTGGAGCCAATTAACTAAAGATTTTAGACTGAGTGAATTAACCTCTATAGAGGTTACTCGACAAATTGAAAAAAATCTCAATGATTGGTTTAGGAAGCCTGGTTTAATTTATGGTGCCGGCACAATAACTGAGTTTTTAGGTGTCAAAAATAATTTAGAGTCACACCTTCTTTGCAGTGGCCTCCAAGAAGAAGATGGCATGGCATTACTAGGTAAAAATATTACATATAAGGATAATGTGGATTGGACAAAGGTAAAGAGGGTGTTGATTGCAGTTGAGGGGCAAGAGAAGGTTATCTCTAAAGATTTAAAAAAGCTCACGTCAGAAGCTGACATTCATTACGTAAAAATATACAAAATAAATCAAACTCATCATTATGGAATTCAACCAATTCATGGGCATTAGCTACGTTTTAATAATTGGGGGAGGGGTAGATACATTATTTTTACTTCAACAAGTTAAATTATTAGGATATAAAACACTTCTTGTAGATAAAAACTCTTTAGCGCCAGCAGTTAAGATGGCAGATGAATTTATATGCTTAAGTGCGTGGGATAGTGGGCCAATTTTAGCGAAAATTAAAGGCAAGAAGATAATAGCATGCTTAACTAGATCTTCTGGTCTAGCTGTGTTATGTTGGGCGGAGGTTAACAAATTCTTAGAGCTCCCATCCCCTGACTCGAAAAGTATTTTAAATCTCTCAGGTAAATTGTTATTACATAGGCTTTGTTTAGGGTTGGGTATTTCATCACCAAGTACGCAAACGTATAAAGATTGGAAAAATGAGAAGAGTGTAAACTTACCGCTTGTTTTGAAACCAGAATGGGAAAAAGAAGGAAAGTCTGGTGTTATATTGGTGCAATATACTGAGGATATAAGCAGTGCGTTAGAGCATGTAAATAAATATCTATCTAAGGGTTCTGTCTTGGTTCAGGAGTATTTAATTGGTAAGGATATAACAATATTAGGAGTGTGCATTAAAAACTCTTATTTTCCATACGCCTTACTTGAAGAAAAAAATAGTTTTAATAATAAGCATGTTTCTCACATGGGCTTTAATGAGATTAGTAGTAACCCTGCAGCAATTAAGATGATTGAGGTGGCAACATTGATCTGTAAAGAAGAAAAATTAGAATTTAGTCCATTTAATCTTAGTTTTCGTGTTGTTAAAAATAAACCGTATTTAATGGAGTGTAATCTAGATTTTGGTGGCGAGGGTGTTCTAGAGTCTTTGCTATATAAAGATGAAGCACGTGATATTATTGGAGATTATCTTCAGTCTTTTTTAAATAGAGATAAAGCCAAGGATTTTAAAAAAAATATTAATATGTGGCATAATAAGTCATTAAAATTTCCAATCGGAAAAACTTAAGAAGCGGAGCAAAATGAAAGCGTCAGATTACATGATAGATTTAATGGTTCAAAATGGAGTTGATAGGACGTGGGTATTTCAAGGAGGGGCAATTAGTCATATTATTGACTCTGCATATCTACGTTATCAGCATGATGGCAGTATCAAGCCTTATACGGTATTACACGAGCAATCTGGCTCAATGGCGGCAGACGCCTATACAAGAATTACAGGAAGAATTGCATCCGTTATGGTGACGAGTGGCCCAGGGGCAACAAATTTACTCACAGGTATTGCGTGTAGTTGGTATGACAGTATTCCTGGATTATATTTAACTGGCCAAGTTCGTACATGGGAATGTAAAACTGAAGGAATGAGACAGCTTGGATTTCAGGAGACGGATATAGTTTCAATAGTGGAGTCAGTTACGAAGTATGCAAAGTTAATAACGGATCCACGAGATATTAGGTATGAATTTGAAAAAGCATTATGGTTTGCAACAACAGGACGTCCGGGCCCCGTTCTTCTAGATATACCAATGGATCTTCAATTTGCCGAAATCAACCCCGATGAGCAACGACCTTTCTATCCTCCAGTGGAAAAATGGAATTATGTACAGCAAAAAAGCACAAAGTTAAGTGCACTTGCTAAGCTTTTTCGAAACTCTAAAAAATTAGCTATCCTGAGTGGCGGTGGAGTTCGAAATTCTGGAGCGGAGAGGCAGCTTCTTGAGTTTATCGAAAAATACAACATTCCGGTTACCGTTAGTTTTGGTGGAAAAGACTCTATTTCGAACGAGCATAGGCTGTTCTGTGGCCTTATTGGCGCCATGGGTAATGAGGCGGCAAATGAAACTCTGCATGATGCGGATTTAATTCTTGCTTTGGGGACTCGCTTATCCTGGAGACAGGTCAGAATGCAGCCAGATAAGTTCGCACCTAATGCAAAAATTATACATGTTGATATAGATTTGAATGAGCATAATCAACACATTCCCTCAGTAATGAATTTTAATTGGGATTGTAAAGAATTCCTAATTGAGCTTGATGTGATTTTAGATAAAAAATTATTAGATTTTTCTAATTTTGCATCAGAGAGGAGAAGGGCATATCAAGAACGTCCTTTTTATAGTAATGAAAGTTTTAGTAAAAAAGGAGTTATTCATCCGCATCGTTTTTTTAATGCGCTATCAAAGAATAGCTCAAATGATGAAGTTTATGTTTCTGACACTGGGCAAAACCTTGTATGGTCTATGCAAGGGTTGGAGATAAAAGGCAAGCAGAGAATAATAACCGCGTGGGGGCACTCTCCGATGGGCTATTCTATTGCTGCTGCTCTTGGGGTGGCGACAATCCCTGGCCTGCAGCGAGTAATATGCCTTACTGGTGATGGTGGTATTCAGTTAAACATACAAGAACTACAAACAATCAGTCTCTTTAATTTTCCTATTATAATATTTATTTTAAACAACCATTCGTACGGAGCTATAAAGGATTTTCAAGATGGTAATTTAGGAGGGCGTTATTTTGCCACTGCAGGCGAGCATGGTTACTTGCCACCTGATTTTATTGCAATTGCAAAAGCTTACGGAATTTCTACAATGAAACTTAATGATGAAGAATCCCTGAATCAGAAATTAAAAACCATTATGTCTTTGAGTGGACCTATGTTAGTAGATGTAGATTTAGGGAGTGATACTGACATGATACTTTCACTTATAAAAGGATAAATATGAAAAAGCGTAATATTCTTATCACAGGGGCTGGTAGGGGCATAGGAAAGGCAATTGCACTTGAATTTGCTCAGCCAAATAACCATTTAATATTGACATGGAATAATGACAAGGATAGCGCTAATGAAACTGCAGACATTATTCGGAAAAAGAATGCCACTGTAGAATTACATCAAATATGTTTAGAAGATAGTAAGTCAATTTCAGATTTTTGCAACTCTTTTAATAATAAAAATATGCCAGACATACTAGTTAATAATGCAGCTATCACACAAAAAAAAGACTTTCTTGATTTAACTAGTCAAGACTGGGATCGCTTACTATTTGCTAATCTTAGGGCGCCATTTCAACTTTGTCAGGCAGTAATTCCCTCCATGAAGAAAAAAGGCTGGGGCAGGATAGTGAACATAAGCTCTATTGGCGGTCAGTGGGGAGGAATTCATCAAGTGCATTACGCTGCATCAAAGGCAGCAATCATTAACTTAACTAGATCTCTGGCCAAATTGTACTCAAAAGACGGTATTGTAAGTACGGCAATTGCTCCTGGCGTAATAGATACTCAAATGATAAGGGAGTCCTTGGGGCATATGCCAGAGTCGCTTATTTCACAGATACCCAGTGGTCGATTGGGAACTGTAGAAGAGGTTGCACGAGCAGTTAAATATTTATGTAGTTGCGATGCCGCCTACCTTTCAGGAACCACTTTGAATATTAACGGAGGAATGTATTTTAATTCATGAATAACTGGATTCCACCCAAAGCGCCACTGATTATTTTAGGTGCCGGCCCTCAACAGTTGCCAGTCTACGAGGTTGCAAAACGTTTAGGCATAAAAACACTGGCAGTGGATTTTAATCCGAATGCCGAAGCACGCAATCTCTCTGATTTTTTTGTTCTTGCAAGTGTAAGAGACTCAGATGAATGTATTAGAGGGCTAGAGGCAACAGGGTTAAATTTTGGATTGCAAGGAATACCTGAAGAAGTGGCCATTAAAACAACGCATAAAGGGTTGAGACTCCAAGCGCTTTATGATGGCAAGATACCTATTCCTGACTTTAGACGACTTAATAGGGCAGAAGTTCCTGACCTAGATTTTCCATTTGTTGTTAAGCCTTCAGATAGTTCGGGCTCTCGTGGCGTGCAACAAGTTACGAACAAAGAGGAATTTCAACAAGCATTCTCGGAAGCTGCATCTATAAGTTCTGATGGAGAGGTTATTGCTGAATCATTTGAATCTGGTATAGAAATAAGTATAGAGGGTTTTGCTTTAAATGGTCATATGACTGTCACAGGAATAGCAGAAAGACACTTTTATCCTAGTGAAGAAACATTTCCTGAGTTTTTAGAATACGGTGGCACTATGCCCCCGTCATTCTCTAAAGATTCAATCCAGGAGGCTGAAAAGGTTTTTGCAGACGCTGCACACGCGTTGGGAATTATTGAAGGCCCTTCCAAGGGGGATCTTATATTAACTCCTGAAGGCGTAAAGGTTTTAGAAATTACATCTCGAAGTTCTCCTGGTTTTGCGGCATTGATGCAGCCACTCGCTTCAGGAGTGGAAGTTTTGGAAGTGCTAGTAAGGTGGGCTGTTAATGCGCCTATTTTAGGTGACCTGTTAACTCCTAAGTGGGATAAAGCTATTTCTCACCGATATTATCGTCATAATCCCGGTAAGGTGAGATTTATTGAGGGACTTAAGGAAATCAACAGGCAGCCAGGAGTTGAGTATGTTCTTAGGTTGAATGATCTTAAAGTGGGAGATGTACTTGAGCCTATGAATTATATGAATCGTCTATTGTATGTGATTACAGTGGCTAGCACACCTCAGGATGCTATTCAATTAGCGGATTCAGCTTTGGCAAGTATTAAAATAGAGGTTGACCCATTAATATGAAATACCATTTAATATTTTATATGAATTTAATGTTTTCCGCCTTAAGTGATAAGGAGAGAGTTGTGGTGCTGGATCGTTGTATGGATCCATTACTAAAACTTGGAGAGGATGGATTTACATTTGCGATTCAAATGTCTGGATTAAGCCTGGAGTATTTAGAAAAATTACGACCAAAACAATTAGAGCGATTAAAAAAACTTTTGGATAGTTCAAATTGTGAATTTATTGGGAATGGTTACTCGCAAATGATACAGCCATTAATTCCATGGGAGGTGAATCAAAAAAATCATGAGCTAGGTATGCAATGCTATGAAGACATCTTAGGTGTCAAGCCAGAAATTGCAACAATAAATGAAATGGCATACAGTGCAGGTAGTGCGAGAAGCTTCATTGAGAGTGATTATACTGGAATCATTATGGAGTGGAATAATCCCTATAAAGCTCATCCTGAATGGGATTCATCTTTGCAATATTTTCCTCAAAAGTTAGACTTAGGGCAAGGAGATGAAGCTGACTTGATTTGGGGGGACAGTATTCTTTTTCAGAAATTTCAACGTTATGTTCATGGTGAAATTGAGTTGGACGAGTATATGGACGGGCTTTATAAATATGAAAATCAGAAGGGCGCCTTATGTCTCTATTGTAGTGACGCAGAAGTTTTCGATTTTCGGCCACGAAGATATGGAAATGAAGGATTACCAGAAGGCGAATGGCTAAGAATTCGAAAATTGTTAGAAGCTATTGAATTAGAGACGGCTGGCCTAATATTACCATCAAATGTTATTAAAGATTTCCAAAAAAATGAGGAAAATCCTTTGCAATTGGAAAGTTACTGGCAACCAATTGTAGTTAAAAAGCAGGATAAATACAATATAAATAGATGGGCACTTACTGGTCGAGATGACTTTGCTTTAAATACGAAATGCTATCGTTTGGCAAATGAATTTAAGGATGGAAAGCCTAGCCGTGATGATTGGGAAAAACTTTGTTTTTTATGGTCAAGCGACTTGAGGACTCATATCGAAGAAAATCGATGGCTACAGGCACAAGACATATTGGCGGAACTAGAG
>Ga0233440_1003415_pt1 | contig 11978 bp, 11 predicted proteins | sample SI_123_September_5_FD_182791 | JGI IMG/M metagenome (GOLD analysis project Ga0233440, IMG submission 182791) | Seawater microbial communities from Saanich Inlet, British Columbia, Canada - SI_123_September2016_120_MG | ecosystem: Environmental > Aquatic > Marine > Inlet | place: Canada: British...
GTATAAAAATTTTCAAACAGGCCTTGTTAAGGAGTACCTAAAGAATAGAATTGACAGGTGTAAAAAAGTTCCAATTTTGCAGAATGACTCACTTGGTGTTTGAATGAAGGCGATCATGTATCATTATGTAAGGCCGTATAGTGAAAATTTACCTTATTTTAAGAGTTTGTCGTTAGACGATTTTTGCTTGCAATTGGATTTTTTTGAAAATAACTTTGGCTTTGTCTCAAAAAGTGATTTTTTTAATTGTATAAACAATAAAATTTCAAAGCCAGGAGTGGTTCTCACATTTGATGATGGCATTAAAGATCATTATCAATATGTACTCCCCGAATTAAAAAAAAGAGGGCTCTGGGGTATATTTTATATAACAACTCATCCTTTTCATACAGATAAATTGTTGGACGTACATCGAATTCATATGCTACTCGGAAAATATGGCGGAAAATGTATTGCAAAATATTTGAAAAAAAATATCACAAAAGAGATGTTATCTCATGCACACATTTTAGAATTTCAGAATGATACTTATGCCAATCAAGATAATAGCGTGAGCACTCTCTATGTAAAACGAATGCTAAATTATTATATTGACTATAATTATAGAGAGATGGTCATCGAAAAAATGATGAACAAATTTCTCTCAGATGAAGCTGATTTGTCAAGTGAATTTTATATGTCAGAATCTGATTTATTGTCTATGCATAATGATGGGATGATAATTGGAAGTCATAGTGCTAGCCATTCAGTAATGAGTAAATTAGATTGCAATGACCAAGAGATAGAAGTAATCTCTTCATTTAACACCATAGAGTCAATAATAAAATTAAACAACAATAGAACATTTCGTTACCCATATGGAGGTTTTGAATCATTTTCAGAGTGTACAGAGTTGTTACTCGAAAAGCATAATTGTAAGTTTTCATTCAACGTTGAATCCAGGGATATAACTCAAAATGACTTGAAAAATAGGGTTCAAGCTTTACCAAGATATGATTGCAATGAGTTCCCTCATGGCTTGTGTAAGGGGTGAGCGCACCTTTAATGAGTAAAATAGAAACAATTTATAATTCTAGTTTAATTACAGATGAGTTAAATAAAATATCTAGTATCCGACCAATTATTTTGACCCACCTTACTCTTATTTTAAACAAATATCATAACTCCACAAGAAGAGAAAAATATTATGATATTCTTGCTGGAGATTGGCTGGATCTTTTTATACACAACATATGCTTTGCCATTTTAGAGGGTGATAAGCATGCAGAAAGTTGCTCTAAGATACCGGTTGTAGGCACATTGGAAGCTTTTGACAAGCTGCGTATTCAAGAGGGTTGGCTTAACCATCTAAGCTACGCTGTAGCTCAATTGAACAATGAAACTTTTGAGAAATTAACTTTTGAAATGGATAAAGTGGTTATACATAGTAGCAAACCCTCATTTAAAGATAAATTATTGACATTTATTGGATCAAAAACCCCTGGCATTGTAATTGTAAAGCCCTACTTTAAAGATTCAAGGATCAATCAATTCAAAGCATTTTGGAATTGGAGGAACTTTGCAGTCTTTGAATCATGTAAATTAGGTTTTGAATTTACATGTAGTGTAGATATAGAGTGGCGAAACAGCTGTTCATTGAATATAAAATCAGACAACAGCCTTGAAAGAGTTATTAAGTCGCTAATTCCATTGTATATCCCGGTTTACTTATTGGAAGGTCTCTCCCGATACCATAGTATTGTGTCAAATAAAATTAGCCATAGACCTAGAGCTTTGTATAGTGCTCAGGCATTATATGGAAATACGGTGTTTAAGTTACTAGCGGCTGAGTGGCAAGAGAAAGGAACGCTATTGTTGTATCATCAACATGGTGGGAATTATGGCACCGACCTGTCTTTTTTCCAAGAAGAGTATGAAATGAGTCTTTCAGATGTATACTATACTTTTGGCTGGGGCGAGAGCAAAGGGGGCACAAGACCAATGACTACGGCCTTTCCGAAAATCATAAAAAAAAGCAATAATAAAATTTTGCTAATGTGTGGCGATTATCCAGAATTTCCATATAAATTTTTTTATGGCCCAATGCCAGGCACATTTGAGAAGGTAAGCCAAAATACAGTCGAATTTGTTAAAAAAATAATAAATGAAAAATCATTATTTATCAGATTAAAGGAAAATAATAATCACTACAATCTTAAAAGCACAATAGTTGATCTGAATAAAAATTTAGTTTTCGATAACTTTAAAAAAACATCATTTTCTAGATTTTCAGAAAGTCGATTAGTGGTACATAATTATTTATCCACATCATATCTCGAGACACTTGCGCTAAATATACCAACAGTTTGCTTCTATGATGCAGAGCATACCTATCGTTTTCGTAAGCAGGCACAACCGTTTATTGATGAGTTGGAAAATGTAGGAATTTTGCATCGAACGGCCGAGTCAGCTGCAGAATTTGTTAATGAAGTTGAGAGTAATCCGGAGGATTGGTGGAATTCGATAGATGTTCAAGAGGCGCGACGCAGTTTTTGTGAACAATATGCGAATTTTTCACATGAATGGAAAGATCTAATGGAAGAAGAATTCAAGAGAATACTTTCTCTAGATTATTTCAAAAATGCGAAATCATAACCTATCCTTGTATTTTGAATTGAAAAACAAGTATTTTGGCTATAAAGTTACTTTTCTATTGGGGTGTTTTTACTAATGCCTATGACAAAGCGCTTAGTTTTTTCAGTTGTAGCAAATACTACTAGAGCAATAATATCCTTTGCTACAGGAATGATTATAGCTAGAAATTTAGGCCCTGAGTCTTATGGCGTATTTTCTTTTTTACTTGTAAGTTTTACAGCGCTTATTTCACTGTTCGATATGGGAAGTTCTAGTGCATTTTTTAGCTTTATTTCTAAAAGAATACGCTCACAAAAATTCTTTATGCATTATGCTTATTGGTTGTTATTTCAATTTGTACTTTTTGTTGTAATAATTTTAATAATTACTCCTGAAAAATGGCTGCATATAATTTGGGAGGGAGAGGGTAGGCAATTAATATTAATTGCGTTTATTGCTGTGTTTTTTCAACATCAAATATGGGGTGCGATCGCCCAAATTGGAGAATCGCAAAGATTAACCACCAAAGTTCAGATGCTTGGCGTATTGATTGCATTCATCCATTTTGTATTTATTATTTTATTATTATGGCAGGATAAGCTTTCTATTGATTTGATTTATTATCTGATAATATTTGAATTTATTGTTGCAACTATTGTGGTTAGATTAACCTTTGCACTAGAGTTTGCCGATGAAAAGACAACTTTTAATCGAACTTTGGTGGAGTATTGGAAATTTTGTAAGCCACTTATCCCATATGCTTGGGTGGGGGTAATAATGAGCTTTGCTGACAATTGGCTTTTACAACATTTTGGAGGGGCAGTGGAGCAGGCATATTATGCAGTTGCTTCACAAGTTGCAGGCATAAGTTTAATATTTACTAGCTCAGTAATTCGTATTTTATGGAAAGAAGTGGCAGAAGCTAATGAGAATAACAATCAAGAACGTATAGCTTATATTTATAAAAAAGTTAACCGTATTCTTTTTATACTTGGCGCCTCTATTACTGGATTTTTATTGCCCTGGACTAAAGAGATTATTATTTTCTTATTAGGTAATGAGTTTGTTGAAGGTGCATTTGTTATGTCGTTAATGATGCTTTATCCTATACATCAATCGCTTGGGCAAATTAACGCCTCTATGTACTATGCATTGGAGTTAACACTCGATTATGTATTAATTGGCATAGTAAATATGAGTATATCAATTATTGCAATATATTTTATGTTGGCACCTGTTGATGCTACTATTCCTGGCCTTGGACTTGGCTCGGTTGGCTTGGGATTTAAAATGGTTATTTCCCAATTTATTGGCGTTAACTTTTTAATATGGTGGCTTTCTCGTAAACAAGGATGGAGTTTTGATTTTAGTTATCAGTTGGTGGGGATTGGGTTATTTTTATTGTTAGGGTTTGTTAGTTATCTAGCAATTAATATGTTAATTGGTGATGAAATTCATGTGTTAATTCGTGGAAGCGCTGCAGGTTTATTTTACTTTTGCTCAACAGCTGTTATTTTATATAAGATACCATGGTTGATTGGAATGAATAATAATGAAGTTACAGCATATTTAAATAGATGTGTAAATGTAATTTTTAATAGAGGGAATAGTCACTAGAAATCCCTAAAAGATAATTGGTGAATTCTGATGATATTGGGGCCACATTGCAATATAATTCTAAAAAAAATCAATTACAACTTCGGACAATCTTTAATATTAAATGCGATAAGGACAAATTATGAAAAAAATATTAATTACAACGGTACCATTTGGCGATAAGAGTCAATTACCACTTAAAATGCTTAAGGATGCAGGAGTTGAATATTTAATTAATCCGCTCAATAAAAAACTAACTGAGAGTGAATTGGCAGAAATGGTTTCTAATTATGATGTCATTATTGCTGGAACAGAGCAAATAACTGCCAATGTTATGAATAGAGCTGTAAATTTAAAAATGATATCGCGCGTTGGTATTGGCCTTGATAGTGTTGATTTGCTAGCTGCAGAAAAGAAAGGGATTGTAGTATCTTACACACCTGATGCCCCGGCTCCAGCAGTATCGGAATTAACATTGGGAATGATGCTAACCTTGCTTAGATCGGTACACATTTCCAACTCAAAAATGCATGTAGGAGAGTGGTATCGTTATTTTGGTAAAAGATTGTCCGAAGTTGTAATTGGAATTATTGGTGTTGGAAGAATTGGGCAAGGGGTGTTGAAACATTTACAAGGCTTTGGGAATCCAAAAATATTAGTTAACGACACATTTATTAATGACCAAGTTAGTAGTGATTTAAATATAGAGTGGACTACTAAAGAGGAGATTTATAAGAAATCTGATATTGTGAGTTTGCATTTGCCATTAACCGGGGAAACTAAAAATATGATCAGAGAGAAGCATTTACTATCAATGAAGCCGGATGCAATAATTATTAATACGTCACGTGGCGGAATTATCAATGAAGAAGATTTGTATAACGTGATGCAATCCGGCCATTTAAGTGGCGCAGCAATTGATGTTTTTAATAATGAACCATACAATGGCCCTTTAAATAAAATAGAGCGCTGTTTATTGACTGCACATATGGGGTCAATGTCAATTGATTGTAGAACGCGGATGGAAGTAGAGGCAACTCAGGAGGCTATAAGATTTTTAACAGGAAAACCCTTGGAGTCTGTGGTGCCAGAAGAAGAGTATGCGGTACAAAGAAATGGTCTTTAAATAAAATAATTGAATTCACTGAGATTTAAAATGTCGTTAAAAAATAAGTTAAAAAATAATCAACTAACAATAGGCTCTTGGATAACCATAGGTAATAGTTCTGTTGTAGAAGTCATGGCAACTGCAGGCTTTGAATGGTTGTGCATTGATATGGAGCATACTTCAATAGATCTTGCAACTGCAAAAATGCTAATTACTGCTATTCAAGCTAGCGACATGAAGGCGCTAGTAAGAGTGAGTAAAAATGAAGAGGTGGCAATAAAAAAAGTAATGGATATGGGTGCTGATGGTGTCATTATTCCTATGATTAAAACAAAAGAGGATGCTCAAATGGCTATTGATTTTGTTAAATATCCTCCTATTGGGAGAAGGGGCGTTGGACTATATCGTGCGCAAAATTACGGCATAGGCTTTGAAAAATATAAAAAATGGGTTGAAGAAGAATCTATTGTCATTGCTCAAATAGAGCATATTGAGGCTGTTGAAAATATTGAGGATATTTTACAGGTGGATGGCATAGATGGCACCATAGTGGGTCCTTACGATTTGTCTGGATCTATGGGATTCCCTGGGGATTATGATCGAATGGATGTTAAGATTGCTATAAAAAAAGTAAAGACAGCTTGTAAAAAATACAATAAACCTTATGGTTTCCATGTAATAGAATCGGACCCTATAAAGTTACAAAGTAGAATAGATGAGGGGTGTACATTTTTAGCATATAGTCTAGATTTCTTTTTCTTAGGGGATAGTGTAAGATCTGGAATGACAGTAATAAAAAGGAATAACTTAACATGAATATAATATCAATAATACCAGCCCGAATGGGGTCTAGTAGATTCCCAGGAAAACCTATGGCGGATATTTTAGGTATACCAATGATAGGGCATGTGTATAAAAGAGTAAAAATGAGTAAGATGCTTAATAGTGTTTATGTGGCTACTTGTGATGAGGTAATATTTAATTACATAGAGTCTATTGGTGGAAGGGCCATTATGACAAGCGACTGCCATGAGAGGTGTTCTGATAGGTGTGCGGAAGCTATGCTTAAAATTGAAAAAAAAGAAAATAAAAAAGTGGATATTATGGTAATGGTTCAAGGGGATGAACCGTTAACTTTTCCACAGATGATAGACGAAGCGGTAACACCTATGCTTGAAGATAAATCTATAATGATAACAAATCTTGTGGCAGATTTACATACAGTAGAAGAATTTGAAGATCCAAATGAAGTAAAAGTTGTACTGGATAAGCAAAACAATGCTTTGTATTTTAGCCGTGAACCGATTCCTAGTAGGAAAAAGGGTATTTTAGAAGTGCCTATGAAAAAACAGGTTTGTGTAATACCGTTCACTAGAGATTTTTTGCTAGAATACAACGAGATGAGTCCAACACCTCTAGAGGTAATAGAGTCGGTAGATATGATGAGAATACTTGAAAGTGGTGGTCAAGTTAAAATGATAAATACCGTTTACACTACCAAAGCAGTGGATACGGAAGAGGATCTACATAGAGTTGTAAGTATAATGAAAAAAGATAAATTATTTGAGAGTTATAAAAAGTGAGAAATTTAAAAAAAAAAATATTTAAGGTGATCTTAAGTGAAATATTTTCTTTTTATAAATATATTGTAATTTCAATGCCAGGCCGATCTGGCGTGATTTTACGAAAATTATTTTGGAAAAAAAGGTTGAATATTCAAGAGGATCATAATATAGGACGAAATGCTGATATTTTGTATGATGACCTATTTGAAATTGGAAAAAATTTTATTTTAGGAGATGGTTCCGTATTGGATGCAGGGGAGTCAAATGGAGTCTATATTGGTAATTATGTTGGCATAGCTAGAAATTGTTTTTTAAGATCGGCAAATCATAAAATAGATAGAACAGATGTTCCATGGATGTTGCAGGGACACGAGACTTCTAAAATAGAATACATGAATAGTACATACAGCATTGTAATAGAGGATGATGTTTGGATAGGTGCAAATGTTACAATTTTATCAGGGGCACATTTATCCAAAGGAGTTGTGGTTGTTGCCGGATCTGTAGTGTCTGGCTTTGTGAAGCCATATAGTGTAATTATAGGGAACCCTGCAAGAATGTGTAAAAGTAGATTAAAGGAAAAAAATGACAAGATTTGAAAAAATAGATATTGGGGATACTGCTAAAATAGAGCACACTATAATTCAGCAAGATATAGAAAAATTTGTAGATTTAAGCGGTGACAATAATAGACTTCATGTAGATAAGGAATTTGCTAGAAAAACTTCATTTAAAAGGCCTGTTGCTCATGGCATGATTGGTGCATCTTTCATATCAACAATTATAGGTACAAAAATTCCAGGTGATGGAGCGTTGTGGCATTCACAGAGTTTAGAGTTTTTATTGCCAGTTAGAGTTGGAGATAAACTGACTATTATTGCTACTGTTATAAAGAAAATAGACAGGCAAAATAGTATTGAATTACAAACTGATATCCTAAATCAGTATAAACAGAAGGTAACAACAGGCATAGCAAAAGTAAAAATAATTGAAGATGATATTGTTAACGATGATAAAAACATTTTAAATGAGAAGACCATTCTAATTATTGGAGCTACTGGCGGAATTGGCGCACAAGCCGCAAGAACACTTGCAGGTGAGGGTTACAATCTTATATTGCATTATCATTCAAATAAAACTCAAGCCGATAAGTTAAAAAAAGAACTAGAGTGTCTGACGGATAAAAAAATTGTAATTGTAAAAGCAGATATTATCAAAAGTGACGATGTAGTTAATATGTTTTCTGAAATAAACAGATATTTCACTAAAATTAGTGGGTTCGTAAATGCGTCAACACTACATTTTGGGAGTATTAAGTTGAAAGATATCGAATGGAATGATATATCCTCTCAAATTGAGATAAATATTAAGTCAAATTTAAGTATTGTGCAAAATATTATGCCATTAATGCGAGGAAATAAATATGGAAAAATTGTATTTATGACGACACAAGCAACGGAGCAATATAATAGCGAGTGGTTGCATTATATTACTGCTAAATCAGCATTGAATGGCTTTGCAAAGGCATTGGCAGTTGAATTGGCGCCAAAAGGTATAAGGGTCAATTTAGTTTCAGCAGGAATGACAAATACAAATCTTATTTCTGATATTCCTGAAAAAGTAAAATTAATAACTTCTGCTAGAACGCCACTCAAAAGATTGGCTGAACCGCAAGATATTGCCGACACCATTAGTTATTTAGTTTCAGAAAAATCAGATTTTTTAACTGGAGAAACAATCAGAGTAAATGGCGGTCAGGTGATGATGTGAAATATAGCGAGATACTCAAAGCCAATAGATTATTGGAAAACAAAGACAGTAGCACCTATAAAATAACAATATTATCAAATATTATGGTTCATCAGGCTAAGGACTTATGTGAATACAGTCTTAGGGTGGACAATGTTAATGCTTTTGTTCAATTAGGCGATTATGATAATATAGTCCAAGATAGTTTAAAGTTTAAAGAGTTAAATGCAGTTGTTATATTTTGGGAAATGTACAATTTTATAGATGGCTTGCAATATAAATCTGAGCTATTGTCTCAAAAAGGGGTTAATGACCTAATAATTAAAATTAAAATTGAAATAGATATTGTCTTTAATAATTTCAACGATATTTCATTACTAATTATAAATAAATTTTCTAATTTAATCTTTAATCAATATGAGCTTTCAAAAAACAAATCAGATTTTATAATTGATGAATTAAACAAGTATTTAACAAGCAAAAATCAAATAAATTTACAAATTATAGATATAGATAAAGTTATTGCAAAGGCCTCTATAAAGAGATCCGTTGATTTGAGGTATTTTTACTCATCTAAAACACTGTACAGTATAGAATTTTATAGAGAATACTTTGCACATATAAAGCCACTATTCTTATTGGCCAATGGAAAAATAAAAAAAGCTTTAATTTTTGATTGTGATAACACGCTATGGAAAGGTGTCTTAGGTGAAGATGGATTTGATAATATTAAAATGTTTCAAGAGGTGCAATATTTAGCTAAGATATTGTCAAAGAGTGGTGTGATTATTGGCCTTTGTAGTAAAAATAATGCTAAAGATATTGATGAAGTAATACAAAATCATAAAAACATGATACTAAAAAGCAAAGACATTGTCATCAAAAAAGTCAATTGGGAGGATAAGGTATCAAATATAAAGGCAATAGCAAAAGAGTTAAATATAGGGCTTGATAGTTTAGTATTTGTGGATGATTCTGATTTTGAAGTGAATCTTATAAAAGAAGAGTTGCCAATGGTGAAAGTTTTACAAGTGCCAAAAAAAGAATGTGAATACAATTTACTTATTCGAAATGCAATGAATCTTTTTTATAACCCAAGTCAAACAAAAGAAGATTTGGTAAAAGTTACCATGTACAAAACTCAAGTTCAAAGAGTGAATCAAGAACAGAAAATTGGAAATATTGAAGAATATTTAAAGTCTTTAAAATTGGAGATTACCACTTATATTGATGATATAAATTCAGTTGCAAGAATCTCTCAGATGACGCAAAAAACTAATCAGTTCAATCTTACAACAAAAAGATATGCACACAAAGATATAGAAGTTTTTATTAATAATGATAATTACACAGTATTAGCCATTGGTGTAAATGATAAATTTGGTGACAATGGTATAGTAGGACTTGCAATTTTAGAATATAACAATAATATTGCATATATAGACACTCTGCTTATGAGCTGTAGAGTTTTAGGTAGAAATATAGAATATAGATTTATGGATATTATTAATGACATTGTTATAAGCAAAGGATTTGAAAAATTAAGCTCCAATTATATAAAAACTTTAAAAAATGAACAAGTTTCTGACCTATATGATAGGTATGGTTTTAAAATTTTAGAAAAAGATGAAGAATCAACTAGTTATACAATGTTAGTTAAGAGGTATAAAGGTAAAAAATTAGAATACATTAGGATTAAAAATGGAAAATAGAATAAAAAACGTATTAGCAGATGTATTAATGATAGATGTAGCTTTGATTAAGGATGATGCTTCAGCAGAAACTATAGAAGAGTGGGATTCTTTAAAGCAAATGAATATTGTAATAGCATTAGAAGAAGAATTTGATATAGTACTAACAGATGATGATGTAATAGAAATGCTAAATGTAAGATTGATAAATTATATTGTTCAAGAAAGAATCGGGTAAATGATATATTTAATTATAGGGTCAAAGGTTTTTATAGGTAGCGGATATTCTGCAAAGTAGAGAGGGTGTATCCATATTAAGCAAGAGTCGTGAGCAATAATAAAAGTACTTGAATTAATGAGGCTTAAATTTAGAAATTGACATTACTTCATTGGCTCTTTTAAAATAAATAAATAAATAAATAAATAAATTTATGAAAGAAGAAGAAATAAGGCCGAAAAAATTATTTGATGAATTATTACGACTAAATAGAAAAGATATATCCGTCTATTTTTCAAAATCCAAATACATGAAAATAGATTGTCCTGCCTGCGGCAATACGGGGATATTCGTATTTAACAAGAACGGCTTTAACTTTGATGAATGTAGTAAGTGTAAAACTCTATATGTTTCTCCAAGGCCAAATAGAGAGTCTTTCAATGATTATTATACAGACTCTGAATCGTCTAAATTTTGGGCTACTACATTTTACAAAGCAACTCAAAATAATAGGCGAGAGATGCTTTGGAAGCCAAAGGCTAAACAAATACAGCGCAAGATAGAGAGGTATGTGCCAACTACCGAACTGGTGGTTGATATTGGCGGGGGGTATGGTGTTTTTATGGAGGAATTTCTAAAATTAGAATCCATTTCTCATTTAGTTATAGAGCCATCTACATATCTATCATCCATATGCAAAGACAAGGGTCTGATAGTGCTTAGTAAATTTTTAGAAGATGTCAATAAGGATGAGCTTAGAGCCGATGTCAATAAGACATTTGTAAGTTTTGAGCTTTTTGAGCATTTGCATAGTCCAAGAATATTTTTGGAAACTTTGTATAGCCTTATGGAGAAGGGGGATATGTTTATATTTACAACATTAAGCTCCATGGGTGTAGATATACAAGCTCTATGGGAAGAATCAAAATCTATATCACCCCCTATGCATTTAAATTTTTTAAATCCAAAATCAGTTGAAATTTTATTAAAAGATATAGGGTTTGAAACTTTAGAGGTAACCACTCCTGGGAAGTTAGATATTGATATTATGGAAAATAATCTTGAAAAAATAAAAGATAAATTTTGGTCAAATTTTATTGAGTATGCAAGTAAAGATGAAAAAGACGAAATGCAGGAATTTTTATCAGGTTTCGGTTTAAGCTCCCACATGATGGTGGTTTGTAAAAAAAATTAATCATGCTTTTTAATTTTGGTAGTGGGGAGGAGTCTGTATCTAGACAAAATTTAGTGTATTGTTCCCACATGAATGAAAATTCAATAGAATTTGATTATCTTATATTTGTCGATTCTAGAGGTTTTGTTATTAATGACACTATTGAGTTTTCTAGTATTTATTTGTTAAAAACATTAATGAAAAAATACCTTGGTGTGAATTATTTGATAATCTCAAGACCGAAAAATCTTACAGTATATTCAAC
>Ga0233440_1003416_pt1 | contig 11974 bp, 8 predicted proteins | sample SI_123_September_5_FD_182791 | JGI IMG/M metagenome (GOLD analysis project Ga0233440, IMG submission 182791) | Seawater microbial communities from Saanich Inlet, British Columbia, Canada - SI_123_September2016_120_MG | ecosystem: Environmental > Aquatic > Marine > Inlet | place: Canada: British...
GGCCGGATGAACAGATGGCATCACTGAATGCGTGGATATTCTCCATCATGGTGACACCTCCAGCATATAGCCCTCATCGGCACTGATAGAACTGGTAAAATAGAACCCGCTTACCCAAGCAGATAAAAAATCTGGAGCCGCCTGATGACCGTCAGCGCGGCTCTTTATGTTTTTCGTCATCGTTATAGCCCTCCAGGTTATCCCAATGCCTTTCGTGCAGCTTCCAGTTTGGTGACTAATTTCTGAATCTCGCTGTCGGTCTTTCCTGCAATCCTTGCAGCATTGATAGCGTCAACCTCATGCTCAGGCCACCCAACAGCGCGGGAACCGATTGAAACTGGGGGTGTAAAAAGGCCCTCCTGAATATCCAGGTAATGGGCGCTACGAGACCGACCTCGTTTATCAAGAACTGCGGGAAGCCTGAGGATTGTGCTAGCCATGTTTGTGTCTCCATAGACGTTGTTGAACAATGGCTATAGATTGTTATGGCACAGCTTTATATGGTCACCGCAATTGCGGCTATAACTACCGCAACTGCGGTAGTTAGTAGGAGGTATTGAGGTTGCGTCTTGCGGTAGGAAACTTTTGTTCAAGGTTCCTTTTGGACAGGCCATCAATCCCGCGATAGTGATGAGCAATAGCCGAGATAAGCTTAGCTTCACTCTTGAATTTTGTGACTGGTCCAATTTGGTTGGTTGATGTGTCGGCGCTTGGAATTCCTTTTTCAACTACCTCAAGTAAAGAACCAATCATGTTTAGGTAACTGGTTTCAGTACGTTGAGGCAGAGAAGTTGGTTCTGTGTCTGGTGATTCTGAAAGAGTTTTTTCAAAAACTTCAATGTCATGCCGTTGGACAATTAGTTCTGCTTCTTCAGGAAAAACACCGCTTGGGTGATAAAATGCCGCCACTTCCTTATCTTCTCCCTCAGCCGTTTTGTAGCTGGAGCGTGGCTGATGTTCCATGATTTGCCAAATAGTTCCCTCGTTATGGGATACGAAGAATCCATCGAGAGATATAAGCTCGCCACCTGTATTGGTTAAGTGAGCATGAATCCAATCCATTAGTGCGCCGCAGTATTTCAATTCCAGTCGATGAGGACCATCTAGATAAACTATCGACTCTTCTCCGTCTACAGGTTCCCACTCATCTGATATGACTAGGTGATTTTGGTAATAATTATCGTCAGGGGAAAGGGTATTATGAAGTGCAAGGAATTCAGGTGAATACCCTCTACCTCGTAGTGCAGTGAATGGCGCAACTTTACGTGCTGGGATATGGCGGATATACCAAGATAATGGAAGGTATTCTTCTACCACTAATTGGAGAAGATCATTAACTGATACTGATTCGCCTAGACCTGCACCTAATCTTTCAGCAGCATCGGGTAGTGAGAACCAACTTTTGAGTGTGTAGAGTTTTTTCACATCAACGATCCTTCGAGCTTTATCGTCCAGCTGCTTTCAGACTTCGCTTGGCTTCCGCGAACTTCTCTTCCAAGGTTCGGGCAGCGATTCCCTGCTTGCCTTCGTGATGACCAAGCAGGGCTTGGATGACTGCAGATTGGCTGGTAAATATCGAGTGAGCTTGCCCTCCAGGCGATTTGCCAAGCATCAAATCGAGCATTGCGCCGATGATGTTCAGGTAGGTGGATTCAGCGCGTTCTCCTGGCGATCCAATTTTGTCCGTCATGGCCTTTAAGGAATCACGCTCCGACTCAATGGCACCTTTTTCATCGCGCAATATCTTGAATTCGCTTTTGGCATTTTCAAGGCGTTTTTCCAGCTTGTCATGTTCAGCCTTCAATGCTCTGTAAGCATCTGCACTGATAGAGGTGTGTGAATTCTGCTCAATATCATCAAACAGAAAGGCGGGTTTCTCGTTTGGAAAGGCTTTTACCATCCATGCTTTCAAATCTCTCCCGAAGAAGTGGCGACGTTCATAGGCAACATGATCATCTGAAACGGTTTGTCCGTCTTCTCGGCCATGGGGGAGGGAGCCATCCTCTATAGCTTCTGCGATTGCCCGGCTTCTGGGTTCAAGACATGGAACGGAGGCGTGTGACCAGATACTTCGTCCCAATCCGGTAGGGGATAGTTGAGAGGCTTCATTCACGATTTCTGCCACCTGATCCTCGGGTACACCACACCAAAGAGCGGCGGCTTGTGGGACCGAATAGACAGCGTAATGTGCCTTCATGGTAGCGCAATTGTCGGATTTCCATGATCGTTTCATTAATGTCGCTCCCTTATCTGTTGCCCCCATTGTTTCATCTCTTGGATTATACGGGACGATGCAGTACATTACAGTACATCTGCAATCACGCTCACAGTAAATCTGATTGACTATGACCAGCACCAAAACCGCAACACTTACATTTCGCATTGACCCAGAACTGAAAGAGGCACTGCGTGCCGCTGCACAGCAGGAGCACCGTTCTATTTCCAACATGGTGGAGGTGTTGATCATGAACCATTGCAAAGAGAATGGAATTGCTTTACCCAGCTCACCAACAAAGAGGGTTGACCAGTGACCCAACCCCTAATCCAATCCGCAATCCGTGATAACCACCATCGCGGGAAAGTGGCCAATTTTCTGGTCGACAAAATCACCGATGACAGCGCACTATCTGTCGTCTCTGCCTACTTCACCATCTATGCCTATGAGGCATTGTCTGATCAACTGGAACAGATAGAGAGTCTTCAATTTCTCTTTGGAGAGCCCCGTTTCATCAGCTCTCTCGACCCTGAAAAGACCGATAAAAAATCATTCAAGATCGAAGATGAACACTTAGAGCTAACCAATCGCCTACAACAGAAAGAAATTGCAAGACGTTGTGCTGAGTGGATCAAGAACAAGGTTGAGATCCGTTCTGTCAAACAGACCAACCTCCTTCACGGAAAACTCTACCATATCCATGATGGGCATCGTGAGCATGCCATTATGGGTAGCTCCAACTTCACTCGCCGTGGTCTTGGTCTCTCTTCTGTTCCAAATATTGAGCTTAATTTGATTGTCGATAGCAATCGGGATATTGCTGACCTCAAAGTATGGTTTGATGAGGTATGGAGTGACCAGAGTGTGGTGGAGGATGTAAAAGAAGAGGTGCTCAACTACCTCTCTCAGCTCTACGTCAACCACCCGCCCGAGTTCATCTACTTCAAGACGCTCTACCACGTCTTTGAGCGTTTTCTCTCTGATCAGGCGGATGACTCGCAGCTATTTGAGAAGACGGAAATCATTGACACCGAGATCTGGAAAACCCTCTTTGACTTCCAGAAGGATGGGGTCAAGGGGGCGATCCACAAGATCAACAGCCACAACGGCTGCATCATTGCCGATAGTGTGGGGTTGGGAAAGACTTACTCTGCTCTTGCGGTGATCAAATACTACGAACTGCGCAACCATCGGGTACTGGTGCTCTGCCCCAAAAAGCTGCGGGATAACTGGACCGTCTATCTGGCGCAGAATAACAGTGAACTCAACCCGTTCCTGAAGGATCGCTTTGCCTACACAGTGCTCTCCCACACCGACCTCTCTCGTGAGACCGGTAAAGTGGATGGTGTTGATCTGGAGACCCTTAACTGGGGCAACTACGACCTCATTGTGATTGATGAATCCCACAACTTTCGCAATAATACCAAAGGCAAGCGGGATGAAGAGGGCAATCGAATCCGCAAGAGCCGCTATGAACGGTTGATGGAGGATATTGTTCAGGCTGGGGTCAAAACCAAGGTGCTGCTCCTCTCTGCTACACCAGTCAACAACAATCTCAAGGATCTGCGTAACCAGATCTACTTTGTTACCGAGGGGGTTGATACCGAATTTGCAGAACGTTTCGGCATTCTCAGTCTCAAGGAGACCTTGGCGGCTGCACAGCGTACCTTCACAGAGTGGGCGAAAAAACAGGGTGAAAAAGACACCCGCGAACTGGTCGACAAACTCTCTGCCAGCTTCTTTACTCTGCTGGACGAGTTGACCATCGCCCGTTCACGCAAACATATTCAACGCTACTACAGCAACTCACTCCAGCAGATTGGTCACTTTCCGGTTCGCAACAAACCAAAATCCCTCTTCTCACAGATTGATCTCAAGGGGCGATTTCTCTCCTATGATCGACTCAACCAAGAGATCTCCAACTACCAGCTCTCTCTCTTCAATCCCTCAAAGTACATGCTGCCGGAGTATGAGCATCTCTACGAAGAGCAGAAGGTGATGAACTTCACCCAGTCTGATCGGGAGCACTTCCTGATCGGGATGATGAAGGTCAACTTTCTCAAGCGGCTGGAGAGTTCCGTCCACTCCTTCAATATCACCATGGAACGCACTATCGAGAAGATTGAGAGTTTGGAACAGCGCATCCATGATTTTATCGGGCAACATAGCAGCAGTGAGAAACAGGATGTGCAACAGGATCTATTTCTTGACCCAGGAGAAGAGGATGAGGAGCTGGCCGAGGCATTTCAAGTCGGTGGAAAGCTGAAGATCCCGATGAGTCATCTTGATGTTGAGGCGTGGCTGAGAGATCTAAAAAAAGATAAAGAGCAGCTCTCTATACTGGAGAACAGCGCAAAGGATGTCACCCCGGATCGGGATGCCAAACTCGCTGATCTGCGCAAATTGATCGAGAATAAGGTCAGGCAGCCCACAACCAACCGTAACGATGAAGAGAACCGCAAGGTGGTTGTCTTCTGTGCCTTTGCCGATACCGCTGCCTATCTCTATGAAAACTTGCAGCCATGGGCCAGTGAGAAGCTGGAGATTGAGAGCGCACTGATCTCAGGAGGCACCAAAGCCAACCGCACCACCTTTGGCAAGGCAGACTTCAATCAGATCCTCACCAACTTTGCTCCACGTGCCAAGAACAGGAGCAAGGTCGGCACGATGCCACAGCAGGGAGAGATTGATCTGCTAATCGCTACCGATTGCATCTCCGAGGGACAGAACCTTCAAGATTGTGATCTGCTGGTTAACTACGACATCCACTGGAACCCGGTACGGATCATCCAGCGTTTTGGGCGTATTGACCGAATCGGCAGTCTTAATGAAAAGATTCAGCTGATTAACTTCTGGCCAACCGATGACCTCAACAAATATATCGACCTCAAGAACCGGGTCGAGGCCAGGATGGCGCTGGTTGACCTCTCCGCAACCGCAGCAGACAATGTATTACAGAGCGAGGAGCTAGAGGAGTTGGTTCACGAAGACCTCCGTTACCGGGATAAACAGCTGTTACGACTCAAGGATGAGGTGCTCGATCTGGAGGATTTTCATGAGTCAGTCTCTCTTAATGAGTTCACCCTTGATGACTTCCGTATGGAGCTGGCCAACTACATCGATACCAACCGGGAGAGGCTGCAGGAGGCACCTTTTGGACTCTATACCGTCACTCCGCCACACCCGCAGTATCCCACCATTCAGCCCGGTGTAATTTATTGCCTGAGACAGCAGAAGGAGGTGAAAGAGAACGAGAGCGTTAACCCACTGCAGCCCTATTACCTGATCTATATCCGCGATGATGGTGAGGTGCGTTACAACTTCACCGCCCCCAAGCAGATATTGGAGATCTTTCGCGCCCTCTGTCAGGGGCAAGAGGAGCCTTATCAGCAACTCTGCGATCTATTTGATAACGAGACCCACAACGGAGAACAGATGGAGCACTATAATGAGCTTCTGGAGAAGGCAGTCAAGGCAATTGTGGCCCAGTTTGCTCGCCGCGCCACCGCCAATCTCTTTACTGGCCGTGGCGGAAAAATGATCGACAACCAGAAGAGGGTTACCGATAGTGCCGACTTTGAGCTGATTACATGGCTGGTGATCAAGGAGGAGAGCTAACTCATGCCAAACCATGACCTGAAAACAGCAATCCGCAACAAATTGCAACAGCTCCCGGCATCTGACCTCAGAACAGGAACCATCAACCTGTTTGGTGAACTGGGCTACCAGAGTGACAAAATCAGTCCTGTGCCTGGTGCCAGCCCTGATGCTTTTCTGGAGATGATTCAGGAGTACAATCCGGACGCTCTCTTTGATTTGGGAAGGGCGCTCTTCAGTGACTGGAAGAGTGCAGATATCCTCTTCCAGTTAACCGATGAGGAGCTATCCAGAGAGAATAGTCTGTTTGCCAATAACGACCTCAACGCCAGTTTGATGCAATCCTACCTCTTCTTTGCAATTGAACTGCAAGAGAAGGGGTACCCTCGTGGTAAGTTGACCCCCATTGCTCGCCAACTGAATCGAGTCTTCCCGATGCCGGTGATGGTACTGATCAAACACGGGGCATTGCTCTCCATTGCCGTAATCAACCGGCGCATGAATAAGCGGGATAGCGAGAAAGATGTGCTGGGCAAGGTGACCATCATCCGCGATATCTCACTCACCGAACCACATCGGGGGCACCTTGATATCCTCTCCTCGTTTGCACTCCATACATTGATGGAGCGCAACCCCATCGATAGTTTTGATAGCCTCCATGCAGCCTGGGAGGAGATCTTCAATGTCGAGCTGCTCAATAAACGATTCTACAAAGAGCTATCCAACTGGTACTTCTGGGCGTTGCCACAGGTCCGTTTTCCGGATGATATGAAGCCGCTTAAGTTGAACAAGGTAGAGGAGGCTGACTACTACGAAAAACTGCGAGCCACCGGGCTTATCCGTCTATTGACGAGATTGATCTTCTGCTGGTTTCTCAAGGAGAAAGGGCTAATCCCGGAAACACTGTTTGATGGCAACGCTCTGAAGAAAATCATGAATAGCCTGGATGATGACAAGCCCAGCTATCATCAAGCCATTCTGCAAAACCTGTTTTTTGCCACTCTCAACCAGCGCATGAATGCCCGCGGTGAGAAGTATCGTGTATTCGCCAAAGACGAGGGATTCCTGAAAAATCGCAATACCTATGGGGTCGATAACCTCTACCGTTACGAATCCCTCTTCAAAGACCCGGAAGCCGCACTCAAAGAGTTTGAAGATATCCCTTTTCTCAATGGTGGTCTGTTTGAATGTCTGGATCGAACCGATGATAACGGCAAGAAAATCTATGTCGATGGCTTTTCAAGAAACGGGAAGAAGCGACCCAATATCCCGAACCGCCTCTTCTTTGGTCAAGGTGAAGTTGATGTCGGTGCTGCCACTGGTGTAAAGCGGCGTGGAATGGAGAGGGTCAGAGGACTGATACAGATACTCTCATCCTACAAATTTACCATCATTGAAAACACCCCCATCGATCAGGAGATTGCTCTCGACCCGGAGCTGCTGGGGAAGGTATTTGAAAATCTGTTGGCCTCTTATAATAACGAGACCAAAACCACCGCACGGAAACAGACTGGCTCTTTCTACACCCCGCGTTCTATCGTGGATTACATGGTTGATGAATCTCTCAAGGCGCATCTGGCTGTTGTGCTGGGCAAGGAGCATGATATGGCCGAGGAGGATGCTCGTGCTGGCCTTGATATCCTGTTTGCCTATAGCGAAAAGCAACACCCGTTTGAGCAGGGTGAGGTGGATACCCTGATCAAAGCCATCGACACCTGCAAAATACTCGATCCGGCCTGTGGTTCTGGAGCCTTTCCCATGGGGGTGTTACACAAGCTGGTCTACATCCTTACCAAGCTTGATCCTGACAATCGACGCTGGAAACAGAGACAACTCGATAAGCTGGATTCAGTCTCCATGCGTGATGAGCTGGAGCACACCTTTGAAAACAATAATGATGACTATGGTCGCAAGCTCTATCTGATCGAGAACTGTCTCTATGGAGTGGATATCCAGCCGATTGCGATTCAGCTATCCAAACTGCGCTTCTTTATCTCGCTGATCTGTGACCAAAAGACGAACCGCAACAAGCAGAAGAATCATGGTGTTCGACCACTGCCGAATCTGGAAACCAAATTTGTTGCAGCAGATACCCTGATCTCATTGGATAAGGCAACCCATATTGGTCTGGCAGAACATACACATGGAGACCTGTTTGAGAATATAGAGATTGAGCGTATCGAAAAGGAGTTGCAACAGATTCGTCATGATCACTTTGCGGTGCAGACCCGGCAAAAGAAACTGACCCTTCAGGATAAAGATAAAAAATTGCGGGAGCAGCTGGCTCAGGAGCTGATACGAAGTACCGGAGCAGATCAGGTGACCAGCCGGAACCTGGCACAGTGGAACCCCTACGATACCCGGATAGCAGCAGAGTTCTTTGAACCAATCTGGATGTTTGATCGCTCCATTGCTGAGGGTTTTGATCTGGTGATCGGTAACCCCCCCTATATTCAGATACAGAAATTTCCGAAGTCTCAGAAAGAGATCTGGGTGGCACAGCAGTACCAGACCTATGCGGCAACAGCCGATATCTACTGCCTGTTCTATGAGCGTGGCGCAGAGCTGCTACGTGATGGAGGCCATCTCAGCTACATCACCTCGAATAAATGGATGCGGGCAGGGTATGGCGAAAAGCTGCGCCGCTATCTGGCAACTATGGTCAATACCACAGCAGTGCTCGATTTCGGTATGGCACAGAACTTTAGGGCTGCAACCACCTACACCTGCATTTTGAGTTTCACCAAAGAAAGCTCAACAAGGAATACGCACTCTTGTTATGTATCAGATGACCGGGCTGCGATGAACGATCCGGGGGCATATTTTGAGTCTAATCAGGCGCTACAGAAAGGGCTGGATGCAACACCGTGGGTTGTACTCTCCAAAGAGCGTCAGCGCATCAAGTCACTGGTTGAGGTGCAGGGTATTCCGCTGGAAGAATGGGATGTACAGATTAACTACGGTATAAAAACAGGTTTGAATGATGCCTTCTATATTACCTCGGAACAGCGTGATGCCATGATTGCTGAGGACCCGGCCTGTGAGGAGATTATTGTCCCCCTGCTGCGTGGGCGCTTTGTTGAGCGCTATGGTACCAGTTGGGATGGGACGTGGATGTTATATGTGCCATGGCATTTTCCTTTGCAGGAAGAGAAATCAATAAAGGGGCCAAGCAAGAATGCTGAGCGGCTATTTAGTAAACAGTATCCGGTTATCTACAAATACCTTCAAAGCCATAAACAAAAGCTATCTGCCCGGAATAAGGCCGAGACTGGAATTCGCTATGAATGGTATGCTTTGCAAAGGTGGGCAGCGGATTATCACAAGGAGTTCAGTAAACCTAAAGTCATTTACCCCAATATGACGAAGTATCTGCCGTTTTATTATGATACTGATACAAACTTCTTCACCAATGACAAAGGTTTTATCATAACAAGCAAGGGTGATTCTCTGGCCTATTTGACGGCTTTTCTCAATTCATCGCTATTCAGGTGCTGTTTCCGGGATAACTTCCCGGAGTTGATGGGGAATACCTATGAAGTTAGAAAGATTTTTGTTGATCAGATCCCCGTAAAGAAACCGACAGCTCCTGAGGGTGAACTATTCGAGCGATTGGTTGCTCTTGTCCAGTTTGCCAATGTGCAACATGCAGAAGCAGAGCTTCATGTTCATGCAAAGCTGCTGGAAGAGATCATTGATGCTTGTGTAATGGAGTGTTATTTCCATGATCACATGCGAGAGCATGACCTTCTGTTTCAGACCGATGTTGCCACATTGGTTGATGGGTTTGACACAAAATCCAGTGAGGCAGAGCAGTTTGAGTTTCTGAACCATTTCTACCAAACAGCCAATGCACCGGACCATCCCATCCGTAACCGACTGTTGCGCCTCACTTCGGATAGTCCGAACCTACTTGCTGTGATCAAGGAACAAGGGATGGTATGAAATCCAGAATTCAGCGTATCAAGATTCAAAATTTCAAAGCATTTCGTGACTTCTCCCTGAACCTCGAAAGCCGTCACCTGCTTGTTTACGGGCCAAACGGCTCCGGTAAATCCTCGCTCTACTGGGCACTGTACACTTTCCTGCAAAGCGCCCGGAAGACGCCAAATGGTGCCGTCAAAAAGTATTTTGATACTGGCGACTTGCAAAATCTGCTCAATATCCACGAGGATGCCACGAAAAATCCGGGCGAGATAGGGTTGGTCTTGCGGGACTCTGTTACCAATATCGACACCACCTATCGAATCAGTCAGACAGACCACAGCACCTTTCAGCAGCCTGCGATCCTGAAGGGAAATCTCGCCAGTGACTTCATCACCTATCGTTTCTTCTTTGGCTTTTCCCACTTTCGCAATTCCGAGAAGTTTGATCTATGGCCACTGTTCGAGAAGGAGATTTTGCCATTTTGTGTTTCAACTGGTGGTAAGGTGCCGCTGGATAGCTGGAATGCGATCAAGTCTGGTGATCCGAACCCTTATGCCAGTCGTGGTCTGGGGGGAACCAATGCTTATGACGATTTTAGAAGAAAGGTCAGTGATTTTTCCGATATGCTGCCGGGGATTGTTGATTCCATCAGCATAAAGGCACAGGAGTTCTATGATCAGCACTTCTCTGTAGGTGATGCAGCTAATGTGAAGCTGAAGCTTGGTGTGACCACTCGACCGGTTGCTCACGGAACTAGCCAGAAGGACTTTATGTTTATCAAACCGGTGATTGGGTTTGGTGTTCAGGTTGATGGAAAGACGATCAATCGACCACAAACCTTCCTCAACGAAGCCAAGCTCACACAGCTCGCCCTATCGGTTCGTTTTGCCGCATCTCTGGTTAATCTGCATGAGTCCGACCTCAAGTTACTTGTTCTTGATGACCTGCTGGTCAGTCTGGATATGAGTAACCGCATGAAGGTAGTCGAAATCCTGCTGTCGGAACAGTTTTCCAACTACCAGAAAATCATCCTCACCCACGATATGGGGTTTTTTCGGGAGTTTCAACGGCTGATAGGGGATGAGATGGGCAATTGGTGTGCTCGCACCTTAAAAGGAGATGCAAGTTCTGGTATCAGTGCTGTGGCAAGCAAAAGCCCACTCGAAAAAGCCAAACAATATATCAATGGCCATGACCTCGAAGAAGCAGCATTGCAACTGCGTAAATCTGCCGAGGAAACTGCCAAACGATACCGTCGCTTTTCTATGGGCCAAGCGCAGCGCCCCGGCGAATTTCATTCATTGACTGAAGATTTAAAAGCAGCACGAAAGCATCTAGAAAAACAGCTACCCATCTCAATGTACAGGCGAGTCATTGCAGGTACACCTGAAGAACACCGGGGTAAGCTCTTGTGTGCCTCGGATGCAGATCTGGACTCAGATACCACACTTGATCCTGCCACAAAAGGGAAGTTAATCGCTCAGAGAAAACACCTGCGGCAATTCCTTACCGATACTGCATGGCAGCACGCGAAAGCAATGGAAACCATAGATGCTGTTATCAGAATGAAAGATCGGGTATTGAACCCGGCTGCGCACTGGGGTGAAGCACCGTTATATCAAGTCGAACTGGATAAGGCGCTGAAACTTGTCTCGCGGCTGGAACAGGTTTTGAAATGAAGGAAACAGAGATTGTTATGCTATGAGAGAGGCTTGCAACATACATTGTGATGAATCCCGCTTCTTGAAACACAGTAGATGGGGGTGTTCAGAGTGAAAGCGTACACCAAACCCTGGCGAAGCTATGAAGAGCAGTTGGAGCAACTGGCTGCCGGGATTGATTGATCGATGCTCAGCAGGATGCTCTATGAATGCAGTACCTTCATTGCCCCTTCCGGATCTGCATCCAGAATCTTCAGTAGTGCCCTTGCTGGCCCTGAAGGGGTTACCCGGCTCTGTTCCCAGTTTTCAAGTGTTCTGCGAGAGACACCAATCAGTGCTGCAAAAACCGCTTGTGATACCCCTACGCGTTCACGCACCTTTTTTATATCTACCCCTGGCAGTTCCGTGACAGTCACATCCTGAACCACTTCACCTCTGGCATGTTTCACCATATCTTTTGTGCTCTTCAGCAGATCATTAAAAATTGCATCATCCATTGTTGATCACCTCATCTAATAGTTGCTTCAGTTGCCTTGCCTGATTCGGGGTCAGGTTCTCCTGTACATTTTTTGGG
>Ga0233440_1003417_pt1 | contig 11971 bp, 1 predicted proteins | sample SI_123_September_5_FD_182791 | JGI IMG/M metagenome (GOLD analysis project Ga0233440, IMG submission 182791) | Seawater microbial communities from Saanich Inlet, British Columbia, Canada - SI_123_September2016_120_MG | ecosystem: Environmental > Aquatic > Marine > Inlet | place: Canada: British...
ATGCATTACGCTACATGGTCAACACGGAGAATGCCACCACCAATGGCAGGCTCATGCGGTACCTTTTGGATCTGCAGGAGTATAACTTTGCAATATATTATCGCAAGGGGACGGAGAATTGTGACGCGGATGCCGTATCTAGGCTAAAGCGTAATTCAGACCAACCAGTGTACCTGACCGAGGACGAGCTCAGTCAGGAGAACGGCGTGGTGTCAACCCAGATGCTACAGCGTGCTCGAGCACTGGACGCGAGGAACAAGAAGACGGAGAAGGAGGCGCGGCGGCTATTGAGCAAGCTGGCCAAGGACAATCTGCGAGAGATGTCCATCCTTAACGACCATATTTTAGCTGAGGGGGTAGAAAACCTAGAGTCGGAATCTGGGCGCTCACGTTTTTTTGAAAATCTGAAGAAGAGTGGCCTGAAGTGCACCAGGGAGACGCTGGACGACACCCTGGAGGCCATGAGAGAAGACCAGGGAGGCTTGGCGGAGGAGCAAGAGCCCGCTGATGCTGCCACTCTGGCACTGCAGTGTATCCTGGAGGAGACAGGGGGACTGGCCGAGGAGGACAAGGCTAGACTCCCGGAGTTGCTGGTGAATACAACAGCATACCGACCACCTGAGAAGCTGCACTACAGCCACGCGTATGAGAAGGTGGCTAGTGTGAGTGTACTGCCGCATCTGCTGACTAACCTGGTAGATTATGTGGCGGGACAAATAAAGACTGAGGCATATGATGCCGAGGACGCTGAGGAGTGCGGCCGATCAGTGGAGGCCAATGAGGCACTGGACGCTGAGGAGCTGCGAGCGAAGCGACTGCGAGTGATCGAGAGAGTGAACGAGAGCTCTCAGGAGACGGTGCGCGACTGGCGCGTACTGGTGACCACTCGGCGAGCCAAGGGGATTGCCAAAGCAGCCCAGGAGGCGAATGTGGACTCGGGAGATGAGAGCGAGAGCCACAGTGGCGAGGAGAGTGGCCGCCAAGTCGGAAAGAAGGGAGCGAGTAGCAGTGCAGAGAGCACGCGAAAGCTTAGAAGACGGATACGCAAGATCAGCTATCTAGTCGAAGTCAAGACCCAACCGAACTGGAGGCGGGCGGGTGTAGAGCTGGAGAGAGATCCAGTGAACCTCCAGCTGGAGACCATCCGAAGGAAGGGATATGGCAAAGTAGAGGTGCGAAGGTCTCTGGTCCTAGGTGATTCGGGGAACGGCCTCTATGCCGTGACCAAGATCAAGGAGGGTGATGCCTTCTGCACATACGAGGGTGTGGAAGTCCCAGAGGCGATCATCACGCAGGGCGTAGTGGATCGGGATTACGTGGCGTCAGCCATCCGAGACCACAAGACTGGAGAGATGGTCTACGTGGATGCGCAAGCGACGACGAGTTGCTATGGGCGATTTGCTCAGGATCCCATCGACGACCATCTGGTCAACGCCAAGATTCTGTGGAGAGACAAGAAGCTGAGGCTGATCGCGTCATGCGATATAGACCCCGGTGATGAGATCTATGTTGAGTATGGACTCAGCTACTGGCGACACAAACTGCACTTCTTGCACAAGGAGTTGCGGGCCAGGATAGAGAAGAAGTGCACACGTCTGTGTGTGGAGTTTGCACCAGAGGTGACGGTGGCTGATTTCAAAGACTCGGTCACTGTCAAGCACCGAGATGGACTCCGGATCCAGTCCGAGGGAGAGCCGCTGCAGAAGACGCCGGACAATCTGCTGACACGAGCAGACCGCTATATGCCGGAAGAAGCAGCGCAGGACGAACCGGAGATCGAGCAGGAGGAGCAGCTTGACCAGGACGTGCTCGATTCACTGAGTTTCGACAATGTGGATGAGTGCGAGGCACTCGGACGAGAGCTTAACTTCCTGAATGGGAGGAAGTTCGAGGACGAGGGGAGACTCTATGAGATCTACCAAGTGAGGTATGATACAAGGAGTGAGAGGGTAATTGGCTTTCGCCGTCCTCTCTCCGGAAAGGCCCACAAGGAGGACAGTTGTCCCTTCCTGGTGTACGGCCTGGAAGGATTATATGAGTTGTCAGAGCGGTACCTCCTGACACACCCGGAGGATCGGAATGATACTCCGTGGCCATTGGATGGAAGCGGGTGGGGAGCACTCCAGCGAGAGGATGAGGACCTCTGCGCCATCTGGGAGGATATCGAGGACTCCGGAGGCCAGTCCATCAAGGTCGGCAAGAACAAGTACTCTCTTGTGCCGGCCGGACAAGCTGGGGAGGCCAAGCTGCTGATCCGTGTGGTGAAGGATGCGCGCAAAGGCGTACTGGAGCAGACCATGGTGCCGAAGAGTTTGATACCACTGACTCTACGGATACATCACGATGGGTATGCACACATGGGTGCGAACAGGATGCTGGAGACTATTCGACTCCGGTACTTCTGGCACAAGATGGACGCAGACATCCAGAGACACACCCGCAAGTGTATAAACTGCAAACTGAGAAAGAGTTACCAGCGGCGACCGCGAGTGCCTATTATGAAATATGATGACACTTCGCGGCCGCTTGATCGAGTACACGTGGACTTGACCGGACCTCTACCCGAGTCCAGGGCCAAGAACAAGTACATCATGGTGATCAAAGACTACTTAACCAAGTATGTCTGGCTGGTGCCCCTGAAGTCTAAAGGGGCGGTGGAGGTGGCGGAAGCTTTCGTGGGAGAGTTTATCTGCCAGGCGGGGATACCAGGTCGAGTGGTGAGCGACAAGGGGAACGAATTTGTCAATCGTCTCCTCACTAACGTGTCGCGGATCTTGGATATTAACCGGATCAGTACTACTCCCTACAACCCGCGGTCTGATGGATTCGTCGAGAATCACAACAAGACCCTCAAAGACCAGCTGTTCCACTATGTGGATAACTTGAAGCAGGATGACTGGGATGTCTTCCTGCCGACAGTGCAGCTCATGTACAACACGACAGTATCATTAGCCACTGGGTTCACTCCCATGCTTTTAATGACAGGGCGAGAGGCGAGGATGCCATCGTTCAGTCACATGACTAGTGTTGACCTAGAGAGACACAAGAGTGTGCTCAGCAATGAGTACGTGCTGAAGATGATTGAGACCATGCGGACTTATCAGGACTTCGCGCTCAAGCAGACGTTCAAGAACAAGGAGCGGCTGAATGTGCGAGTGCGGAAGCCGCTGGAGTTTGTTGAGTATGAGGCGGGCCAGCAGTTCATGCTAGTTCGCAGGCCCATGACCACGTTTAAGTCCGCCGAAGAGAAGGAGGCTTGGAAGATCACGATGAAGCTGCTGGAGCGCTTCGAGGGGCCGTACAGGATCATCCGGAAACTGAGTCCGGTACTGTACGATGCAGACGTGGACGGCAAAGAGGTGCGGGTCCACGCGGGGAACATGAAGCCATTCTGAGTGTTCTACCACCGTGAAGATACGAGAGAAAGCTCTGAGGCTTACAGGTAAATGTAATATCTTAAAGTCAAGGAGGGTCATTGAAATATATGTAGCTTTAGCTAAGCGATTTTGATGTCTTGAAGATAGTTAATTTAGTTATATATGTATGCTAGATTATGTAAAGGGGAAGGTTAATATTATCCCGCTTGATGTATGAGTAGTATGAGTAGACTGAGTATATTAACATTTTGACAATGGTAGATAACAGCATTTTTGTGAATATTATAGAAGTGTGAGGCCTATTTTTGGTAGTAAGAATATCGATCTAGGCCTGTTTTTGGTAGTAAGAGCCTGTGTTGGCCGTTTTTCGTCGGCCGGCCAACGACGTGTGGGGGGGTTTCCCCCACACAACGAAAGTCGTTTTGTTTTGTTTGTTGTTGCTGCTGTTGTTGTTGTTTGTTGTTGCAATGCTCACCTTTTTGCTATAAGTAATTAGAGAATTAGTATTATTTGTACTGTATTTTGAGTGTAGTGAGAATGTCAAAGAACAATCGAGTTGATATCATCGGAGATGGGGAAGAACGCAGCGTGGAGGGCTCGGAGATGGGCGCGAGCACGCAGGATTTCTTTCTCGATGATGAGAACTTTGAGGATGCGGGTCCACCAGCGCAGAATTCCAATATTCTCGCAGATCAGAGCACTGGGGAGAGCCCAGGTGTTTCAATTTTTAATACTTTGGCTTCTGCCAAGGTGGACCGTGATCGATTGCGAATCCAGGATGAGGAGAAGCGTGGTGCAGGGAGCACACCTTTTCTGCAGAGCATTCTGTCTCGGCGCGACTTGGGGCGTGGGGACCCGGCGATGATCAGAGGGGAATTGGAACTATCGGATTCCGCCCCAGCGACGATCGTAACTGCCGCGATGGATTCGCAGAAGGAGAAAACAAGAGAGTTGCCTCCTGATGGTCAGATGACTAAGGCGGATGGCTTGGCTGACCAAGCCCGTGGGCGTGCAGGGGAAATGACTCAGAACCTGTTAGCGACCATGACCGCTGGAGCACCATCAGGAAGAGAAGGTCAGGGAGTGGAGACAAATGGCCATGAGTCCGGAGTCTCCCTGATGAAGAAACCCCCGAAGTCAGCGCGGCCTAAAGAGAGAGGGGGAGTAGCCATGATGTGGGAGTCGAACGTGGACGATGGGGATGAGAAGGAGCTCTCCCTGAAGACCACCAAGGACCAGTGGGGTGCTGAGGGTGCCCGGCTGGAGAAGGCGGCTGACCAGGTGACCGAGGACCTGGAGTCAGCGCTGTTGAGCGCGGAGAGCGCTGCGAGAGATCGCACTGTTCATTTTGAGCAGGGTGATGAGAGAGGACTGGCGGCCACCCGGGAATGGATGTCCGAGGAGTATCGCAACGAGGGGAACATTATCCCCATGCTGCTGCTGGATGCCGAGGACTGGGGGGCGCTGAAGATGTCTGCCAATGACCTGGCGGCGGGACTGGCGGCATCGATGCAGGGCGACTGGGAGCTCTGTCGCTTGTCCAAGAAGACCGAGTTCGAGCACGAGGAGGTGCTGGAGCTCATGAGGAAGGTGTCGGAGCTGCTGCCCAAGTGGGGAGGAGGTCTGGCAGAGACTGTCGGCGAGGACCAGGTGATCACATTCAAGAAGCGGCACCAGGTCCTGTCACAGGGGTTGCTCAGCGGCAGAGGAGTGACCAGGGAGGCTGCAAAGCTATTCCCTCAGGAGTCGGCCGGAGACATCATGGAGTGGTATATCCGCCTCGTGACGGCCTTACTGGAGCTGGAGCGGCTCCACGAGAGCATGAAGAGTGGACTGGCGCAGCTGGGCCCATTCTTGGAGAAGTACCCGGGCCCGAAGCTGGATGCGAAGGCCGCGGGGACTGAAGAGCGGAAGAGTCTACTCAGACTGCCGCTGGAGAGCAAGCGGCGTGCGGGATCGGCGCTGTCTGTGTCGAGTCGCGCGCCGAGCTCTGCGAGAGAGAATCGCTACTCGAGTGCCCAGCCAGCTATGGCTCGGGACCAGAGGGATTGGGGAGCGAGGACAACTGTCCCGCCTCAGCCAACTGGACCCTTCTTCTCTACGATGGACAATCGGACACCGAGAGAGTTGGGAGCGTCGTACGTAATTCCCAAGCGGGGTGTCGACCACGAGAGCGGTGAAAAGGGGGAGGCGGCGTCTGGCACAAGTGTCGAGGAGTCGTCTGAGTTGATGTCGATTCCAGGATTCTCTGGGATGTTCCGCCAGGATGTGGTGGACGAGGTGACTGAGTATGTGACTCAGAAGCTGACTGAGAGTGGAAATGTGTCAACTCTGACCATTGACACTATAGTGAAGCATCTTCCCAAGCTGGGGCTGTACACTCGGAAGGGACATGAGCAGTCGGCCACCCAGTACTTCACCAGGGCGGCGAAGGACATCACTCCCTATTCGGAGGGCGCATTCATTAGTGTGCCGGAGTGGTGGAGGATGCTGAACGAGCTGCTGGACGACAGAGGATGGTCGCTGGCGGTGAGAGTGCGGTTCCTCGGGAGGACAGGTGGTCTAGCAGCTAAAGTGAATGACAGCTGCCTGACCAGAGTGAAGGATCTGATCCGGAACTCCAGCTCGTGGCTGCCTGACTATGATGCACAGAGACCGGAGGAGGACAACCGATACTGGTTGTACATCTGGATCGATGTGGGGCTCAAGTTAATCCAAGAGTTCCACTCAGTGCAGAAGTCCGAGGTCATCGAGGAGGGGCTGAAGGTCTTGTTCAAGGACAAGAAGTACGCCTTCACGTCCCAGGCTGACCCACTCAACAGAGACTTTTACAGAGTCTGTCTGTTATACCAGGACATGAATGTGTGGCTGGTGGAGCGTAGCTCCGATCTAGTGAACTCCCCTATTTATGTTTGGAAGCTGCTGAAGAAGTGGCTGAAAGAACAGGGAGTGGCGGGCTCAGTGATGGTAAGCTATGTAGAGAAGGCTCTAGCAAAGCTCGCCATAGACCCCGCCTCGGTGTTGCCGGCATTCCCGAAGATGTCCGATGCGAAGCTCCTGGAGATCAGACACCAGGGGTCGGGCCATGCGACGCGAGAGACGTACCAGATGATACTGGAGCAGCTGAAGGCTCGCGCGACGCAGGAAGACTTGCAATACCAGGTGTCCTCTCTGTCTCAGATAAACGAGATGTACCAGGAGGCACAGAAGAAGTCCGACAAGCCCAAGTCGGAGGTGGCGGAGAAGAAACAGAGGAAGGCCAATAGCACCGTGGTCACTACCGACTACAGTACGCTGACGGTGAACTCTGTAGCCACAGAGAAGGGCGGAGACAAGTCGAAGCAGCGAGCTCCGATGTGTGGGCAGTGCAAATTGTATCACTGGCCTACTGACGAGGTGTGCCCTTTCTGGGACCCGGAGAAGAAGCAGTTCAAGATCAAGAACTTCTTAAACTTCTCCACTGTTCGCAAGATTGAGAAGGATGGATCCTCTACAGTGAATGAGTTCTGGATTCAGAAGCTCAAACACTTTGGATTCAAGGGGATGGGCATCACGCGGGAGCAGGATCAGAAGAAGATCCTGAAGGACCTGAAGACTGCAGCGGAGCAGTGGCCTACCGCGTCCATCGAGGAGCGGAACAAGTACGCTGAGAAGCGGAAGCTCATGACCCAGCTGACAACACTCGGCGAGGAGCAGCAGGGCGGCCAGGATATGCTGGTCAATCAGGTGGGAGCTTGGACCACGGTAGTCGGGAAGGCAGAGTCGAAAAGAAAGGCAAAGGCAACCTCGGCGAAGAAGAAGAAGAAGAGCTCCAAGAAGAAAGAGCAGAAGAAGAAGGGGTCGGGCAAGGGGGACAGCGACAGCGAACCTAGCTCAGATGACTCCTCGAGCGGTCCGGATGTGATCACGGACTCTGACTCCGAGTACTCGGTAGACGAGAACTAGGAGGTCGGCCGAGTCACCACTTTTGCTAACCACGCTTTTGTTGCTGATGTGATCAATGAGCCACGCATTGTAGCCCATTTGAAAGCAGCGGTGGCGCAGGCGAGGGTGAAGCGTCGGAAGAAAGATCCGGGGCGGAAGAGAAGCGGGAGAGGTGGCTCACAGGCCAAGACCAAGCGGCGAGGAAAGCCGAAGAAAGAGAGCAAGTCCTCAACCACTGAGGCCGAGCTGAGCGTGGGTGTGCCACAGACGGCTCGAGGAGAGACTGAAGGCCAGTGCGAGTGGCTGGATGGGAGAGTGGAGTATGCCGACACACTGGTGAACGCTGCTCGGAGAGTAAGAGAAGCCCAGCCGGAGTGGCTGGAGGAGGACTGGGCCGAACCGGCCGAGGACTACGAGGACAACTTGACCTATCACGAGGATTCGTTGAGTGTCATGAAGGGAAGCATCTCCACGCCGATAGGTGAAGAGGTGCCAGTGTGGGTGACTACGGACTCCGGATCCATGACCCAGTTGATTCAAGGGAACTACGTGCGCCGCCTGAAGCTGAAGACCCACCCCATAAGAGACAAGCATTGCTTCAACATTGCTAGTCCTGGCGGAGGGAAAGAGAGCATCGACGAGTTTGTCTTACTAAAGGTCAGACTCCAGATGAAGAGAGAGAGCACTTCCGACCAAGCCTATGGTGAGAATGACTCGCCGGAGGAAGAGAGGGAAGTCGAGATGAAGTTCGGCGTCTGCGAAGGTCTACCTGTACCTATTCTGTGGGGCGGGGCTCAAATGAGGAGCTATGACCTAGTGGACTACCACAGCAATAAGACCCTGTCAATGAGACTGGGGCCTGCTGGAGAGAGACACATCACTAAGTCAGTGTCGTGGCTCGTGGCGGTCACGGAGATGGGACTGCTGGAGAACCCCAAGATCAAGAAGGCGTACCGGGACTTTCTGCCCACGGCAGATCGACTGGCGCAGATGGTCAAAGGGGAGAGGAAGACGATCAACATGCCAGCGGTGCTGTACCCTGGCAGGGACAATGTTGTCCGAGTTGGTCGCCACAATGCGAGAGTGGACGAGGGCTACAACGAGGTTGTGGTGCTCAACCGAGAGGAGGTCAACAGCCAGTATGGGAACTGGCTGGTGGTGATGGATAGCGTGGCGAATGGAGAGGGATTCATCATCGTCCGCAACAATTCCTCCCACGCGATCAGTCTGGCACCGGGGGCTTTGTCAATAGCCATCCGACCAGCTGTATGCTTACCTCGGGTGATGACGGCTACAGACGCCCGAAAGTCACCAGTGGTGGAGTCAGTGGAGCCCGACTGCAGTCAGGAGAAGGCCGTCGACTCTGCTGTAGACCCATGCGCCAGGGCGAAGGTGCTCGCGGTGAAGAGTGAACACCAGGACTTCGACGAGGTGAAGACTGGACTCCGAAGCCCCAAGACGTTCTTCACCTGGAACTGCAATGGGCTGGCCACACGGATGCGGCACCAAGATCTGGAGAGCCGCTTCTACGAGCAGATCGACATATACTCCCCAGATATTATTTGTCTGCAGGAGGTGCGTCTGGTCAGTGCAGAGGGAGATCCCAGTCGGGTGGCGTTAGGGTCCAAGGACGAGGCGTACTGGGAGGCCTTCATGGCACCTCTGCGAGGAGAGTACGAGGAGCATCTCACTCTCTGTGATCGCAAGTATGGCGGTCAAGCGGTGCTAGTCAAGAGGAGCTTGCAGGCACCGGTCGTCTCTTTCAATCTGGAGGGGGTGAGGGGGCACGACACGAGTGGGAGGTTTATGAAGCTGTGCTTCCCAGATCTGATAGTCAGATCAGTGTATGCTCCATTTAATGGGCGAGGGACGGATCTGATGCTCAAGCGGCGACAGGAGTGGGACGCGGCACTGCGAAGAGAGATGGCACCGAGCCCCGCCGAAGAAGACAAGGGCCGGATCCTGTTGGGCGACTTCAACGCCGTCTATCGGGACTCGGATATCTCGCAGCACCCTAACTTTTGGGCGCAGCAAGGAGATCAAGAAGTGGAGGAGGCTGACCGCGGCTTCGGCGGTACTACACCCAACGAGCGTCGCCGATTCAGGGAGATGCTCGAAGGCAGCGGGATGGCTGACACCTTCACGGCTCCATCCGGAGCACAGCGAGAGGCCAAGTGGACGTTCCGAGGAGAGGGGCGCTTCTTTGGCAAGGGCATGAAGCTGGATTACGTCTTTGCTGACGATTCTATGCTACTGTCCGGAGGAGTGGAGTCGTCGAGGATACTGGACAACGGCCGGGACCGAGATGATTTCATGGGATCAGACCATGCACCACTGGTGTGCACTCTGCACTCTCGCTGGAGGACGAAGAGAGACAATCTGTTGGCTCATTATGAGGCGGCACTGTCACGGCGGTGTGGTGGCCAAGAGAATCAATCGGAGGCCACCCCATTGACCAAGGACATGAAGTGGAGAGTCGACGCCATGATCCTGCAAACCGCGATCGCGAGTCGCGTGAGGACCACTACTGCTGCTGGAGAGGCAGTGGATGTGGAAGTGGAAAGACCCGCGGAGTTTCCGGAGCGGCTGTGGAAATATGTGTTCCCTGCCGAGAAGAAAATGGTCAAGGTGAGGTACGACGGGTTCAAGGACCAGGAGTACCTGGCGAAGTGTGTCACTAGTGTGATCACTGAGCTGGACATCCAACAGCGGGAGGGTTCATTCAACCCTGCGTGGAAGTCTGTAGAGGATGAGGAGGAGTGGTCCGAAGAGAGTGTGATGCGAGCACAGGCGCTGGCTAACCTGGACATCTTCTTCTTTCCAAACCCAGAGGAAGTGGCAATGGCTAAGGACGTGGTGGCGGAGATCGAGACCATAGACAGCCGGCCCTTCAAGTGCAGGTCGCGCAAGCTGTCAGTAGTACAGCAAGCCTTTCTGCAGGCGAAAACCAACATCATGCTGCGCATGCGGCAGTTGGAGGAGGCCAAGAGTGACTGGTGTCACGGCCTGGTGCTGGTCCCTTACGAGGATCGCATCAACAAGTTCATGGAGCGGCACGGGGAGGACGCGATGGCGCGGCTATTCGAACCGGAGTATGAGGCCGAGGTGGCCACCTTCTTCCGGCTCTGCGTGGATCTGCGGATGTTAAACATGAAGACTATCCCGGATCGGTTCCCGCTCCCGCGAATTGATGACCTACTGGAGAGCATACCGCGCAAGTGTGGACGCTACTCTATATCGGACATCGCCGACGCGTTCTTTAAGTGCGAGCTACTGAAGGAGCACAGGCACAAGACAGCCTTCAAGACCCACAACCGGCACCTGCAATTTGCAGTGCTGCCACAGGGATTCATCAACAGTCCTTCTGTATTCTGCAGATTGATTGCGAAGACCTTTGAGGGGGTAGACAGAAGGAAGTTCTCGGCGTATATCGACGATGTGTTAAATCACACGGACGATTTTGGGGAGCATCTGGCAGTGCAGCAAGACACATACAATCGTCTGCGCGCTAGCCAGTTGACTCTAAAGTTGAGTAAGACTCATCTCAACTATTCGGAGGTGAAGTTCTTGGGCCATATTCTCACTCGAGAAGGCCGACTCCCCGATCCCAAAGCAGTGGAGGCCATCCAGGAGTGGAAGGACCCCACTACAGCCAAGGAGGTGCGCTCATTCCTAGGAGCCACTCTCTACTATCGTGAGTATATATATGACTACTCTGATATGGCTATGCCACTCTATGACTTAATTCGCAAGGGCGTCGTCGTGGATAAGGCGTGGGATGATGAGATTCACGGTAAAGCCATCCAGCGCATCAAGGACGCTCTTACGAGCAGGCCGGTGCTGATGCAAGTGGACAACACCAAGCCATTCAGGCTGAAGGTGGACGCCTGCAGGGTGGGACGTGGAATCGGATGCATTCTGGAGCAACAGAATGATGAGGGCCGGTGGCAGCCAGTGTCCTACTACTCTAGCTCACTGAGCAAGGAGGAAAGGAATTACTCGGCGACGGAGTTGGAGTGTAAGGCTCTGCATGATTGCATCCTTCACTACGCAGTGTATCTTAAGTATATACCGCACTTCGAGGTCTTCTCCGATCATAATGCATTGCGCTACATGGTCAACACGGAGAATGCCACCACCAATGGCAGGCTCATGCGGTACCTTTTGGATCTGCAGGAGTATAACTTTGCAATATATTATCGCAAGGGGACGGAGAATTGCGACGCGGATGCCGTATCTAGGCTAAAGCGTAACTCAGACCAACCAGTGTACCTGACCGAGGACGAGCTCAGTCAGGAGAACGGCGTGGTGTCAACCCAGATGCTACAGCGTGCTCGAGCACTGGATGCGAGGAACAAGAAGACGGAGAAGGAGGCGCGGCGGCTACTGAGCAAGCTGGCCAAGGACAATCTGCGAGAGATGTCCATCCTTAACGACCATATTTTGGCTGAGGGGGTAGAAAACCTAGAGTCGGAATCTGGGCGCTCACGTTTTTTTGAAAATCTGAAGAAGAGTGGCCTGAAGTGCACCAGGGAGACGCTAGACGACACCCTGGAGGCCATGAGAGAAGACCAGGGAGGCGTGGCGGAGGAGCAAGAGCCCGCTGATGCTGCCACTCTGGCACTGCAGTGTATCCTGGAGGAGACAGGGGGACTGGCCGAGGAGGACAA
>Ga0233440_1003431_pt1 | contig 11937 bp, 10 predicted proteins | sample SI_123_September_5_FD_182791 | JGI IMG/M metagenome (GOLD analysis project Ga0233440, IMG submission 182791) | Seawater microbial communities from Saanich Inlet, British Columbia, Canada - SI_123_September2016_120_MG | ecosystem: Environmental > Aquatic > Marine > Inlet | place: Canada: British...
TTCCAACACGGCCAGGTCGGCAAATTTGCCGGGGGCAATCGAACCAATTTCGTGATCCATTTTGAGTTGGTAGGCCGCTCCGACAGTTATGGCTTGGAGCGCTTCGTGGACGGTGATGCGTTCGTTTGGGCCAAGCAGATGTCCGCTTGCGGTTATGCGGTTTACGGCGGACCAAGCTACGTGCAGTGACCCTAAAGGAGTGACCGGGGCGTCGCAGTGCATGGACAGTGGCACCCCGAGATCAAGTGCGGTGCGGGCGGCGTTCATACGGGCGGCCCGGTCGGGGCCCACGGTAGAGGTGACGTGTTGGTCGCCCCAGTACCACGTGTGGTTTGAGAAAATATTGGCACACAGGCCAAGACTTTTAATACGTTGGTATTGGGCTGGTGTGGTGAGTTGGCTGTGTTGCACGGTGTAGCGGTGGTCAAATTGAGGGGTTTCGCTCAGGAGGTCTTGCACGCTGTTTAGGAATACGTCGACTGCTTGGTCGCCGTTGCAGTGGACGTGAACGAGGAGGCCGGCTTCGTGGAAGGGTCGCAGCAGGTCGGTGACTTGTTCGGGGGGCACGAGCCAGAGACCGTTGGGGCGGTCTTCGAGGTAGCCGGGCCAGTTGAGTCGAGCGGTGTAGCCCTGGATGGAGCCGTCTAAAACTATTTTGACGTGGCCGAAGCGAAGCTTGTCGCTGGATTCTTGCTGGGTGGCAGCTACTGCTTGGGGGTCGGTGGCGGGGTTGGCCAAATTAAATATGGAAAGCCGGGCGGGAAATTCGTCGGATTCAACAATGTTGCGCCATTGGGCAATGGTGGCTGGGTCGGTCGATGTTGGGTTGCCGAGATCAGTAAGGGTGGTGATTCCTGCTCGATTGGCTAGTTGCCCAAGGCTTTGCATGGATTCGTCGGATCGGGGTCGACCCCAAAAGGAACGAAAAACTGGGCCGGCCAGCGCCATGGCGGCGGGTTCTTGGAGTTCACCGATGGGCCAACCGAGCCCATCTTTGGGCACACCTTCCATGGTGGTGTCTGGGGTGATGTTTTGCGCTGCCATGAGAGCATTGTTGACGGTAGCGAGGTGAAGGCTGGCGTGCATGACCAAGATTTCTCGGGTGGTGGATACTTGGTCGAGGTGGATACCGATGAGGCGTTCGCCGGAGAAGTAGATGGGGTCCATGCCCCAGGCCAGTAATGGTTCGTTGGGGTCTTGGAGTGCTGCTTCTACTTGGCGGAGTCGGTCTAGTACGTCGCTTATGTTTTTGCAACCGGGCCAGGTTTTCCCTTGGGGGTCGGTTTGGTCGAAGTATCCGCAGTAGGTGTGCATCCAGAGGCCGCCGGTGATGCCGTGGCTGTGAGCCTCAACAAAGCCAGGGAGAAGCACTTTGTCGGCGAAGGTGTTGTCGACGGTGTAGTCGGGGAGGATAGTAAGTTCATCTAACGAGCCAACGGCCAAGACGCGTCCGTCCTGCACAGCAACGGCTTGGGCGGTTGGCCGAGAAGGATCCATGGTGTGTATGGCCCTCGCAGGGTAAATAACAGTTTTCGACATGTCGCTCCAAAAGGGTTGAGGTGGACACTTTAGAACAATGTTGCCAACTTTTTGTAATGCGGGGACAATCCCTGCGGTATAGGTAGTGGAGCGTCTAAGGTGTAAGTACCGAGGAAAGGAGGTGGTCCAAATTAGTAGCAAACCTTGTAGGGCTTCGGAGGTGGACGGCCGCTAGACGGCCCTGGACCATCTGGCGATTACCCGCCATCCACCCCTAAAACGACCGTCAGCTTTGGTCCTGCCTGACGTTATTGGTCGATTTGGGAACTCCAGAAAGTTCTAAAAAATTAAGACACCGGGAGTGCACCAAGTTGGTGTGCTCCCGTGTCGCGTCCCGGGCTCTTTGCTCCACTAGTCTCGGTTTATGGAACGACCAACAATTTTTAGCCATCAACGTTTTCTCGGCGACAAGCGAACTCAGCAAGTTTATGACCTGGGTGAAGTCGCCGATGAAGAAGCCATGAGTATTGTGCTCGACGAGTTGATGTCGGCCGAAACCTTTTTATGTTTTGGCCCCGACACGTTGGCCGAAGCCCGTAACCGGGGTTACCAGTTGCGCAAGGTTTAGCCTGCGGTTTGTTGGCGGATCAGGTTCAAGGCGCTGCCGGCGCGAAACCAATCCAACTGATCTTCGGAGAAGGTGTGCTTGGTTGCGATGTCGCTGCTTGACCCATCGGCATGACTTATGGTCATGTTCACTGGGTTCCCGGGGGCGAGGTCGGCTAAGCCAGTTACGGAAATCCGGTCGTTTTCACCAATCAAGTCGTAGTCGCCAGGGTTAGCAAACGTTAAAGCCAACACGCCTTGTTTTTTCAAGTTGGTTTCGTGGATGCGAGCAAAAGAGCGAGCGAGCACTACTTTGGCGCCGCGGAACCGGGGTTCCATGGCGGCGTGTTCACGTGAGGAACCTTCGCCCATGTTTTCGTCTCCGATGGCTATCCAAGAGATGCCAGCTTCGTGATAGCGCTTGGCGATCTCTGGGTAAGTTCGGTGTTGGCCGTCGGTCACGTCAAGACCGGTGCCCACCTCGCTGTTGAAGGCATTAACTGCCCCCATGTAGACGTTGCCGGAAATGTTTTCTAGGTGGCCACGGTAGGTCAGCCAAGGCCCAGCCATCGAAATGTGATCGGTGGTGCATTTGCCTTGGGCTTTAAGCAATACCGGCATGTCAGTAAAGTCTTGTCCGTCCCAGGCAGCAAATGGAGTCAATAATTGCAGTCGGTCGCTGGTGGGGGAGACCACTACGTTTATGTCTGAACCATCAGCGGGCGGGGCCACAAAGGTGTCTGCGCCGGGGTCGAAACCATTGGCTGGTAGTTCTTCGCCTGCCCCAACGGTGAGGCGTACTTCTTGGCCGTCGGCGTTGGTCAAGGTGTCGGTGGCTGGGTCGAAGTCCAAACGCCCGGCCAGGGTTAAAGCGATGACCGTTTCTGGTGAGGTTACGAAAGCGTGGGTGGTGGCGTAGCCGTCGTTGCGTTTAGGGAAGTTGCGGTTGTAGCTGGTCACGATGGAGTTGGGTACGCCGTCGTCCATGTCTTGGCGATCCCATTGGCCGATGCAGGGTCCGCAAGCGTTGGCTAGCACGGTGGCGCCCAGCGCTTCGAAGTCGGCCAGTAGGCCGTCTCGTTCAATGGTGGCTCGCACCTGTTCAGACCCGGGGGTGATCAGCAACGGGATTTTGGCGGTGAGGCCTTTGGCGGTGGCATCGCGGGCGATGGATGCGGCTCGGGTGATGTCTTCGTAAGAAGAGTTGGTGCATGAACCGATTAATCCGGCGCTTACCTCGAGGGGCCAACCGTTGGCTTCGGCTTCGGCGCCTAGGTCGGCTACTGGGCGGGCCAGGTCGGGGGTGTGGGGGCCGTTGATGTGGGGCGACAGGGTGTTGAGGTCAATTTCGATGACTTCGTCAAAGTAGTCGCCGGGGTTGGCTTCAACTTCGTCGTCGGCTCGAAGGTGTTGGGCCACGGCATCAGCGGCTTGTGCGATGTCTTGGCGGCCGGTGGCGCTGAGGTAGCGGCCGACGGCGTCGTCGTAAGCAAAAAGTGAGGTGGTGGCTCCGATTTCTGCGCCCATGTTGCAAATGGTGGCTTTGCCGGTGGCCGAGAGGCTGCGTGCGCCGGGGCCGAAGTATTCGACTATGGCGCCGGTGCCGCCTTTTACGGTGAGGATGTCGGCTACTTTTAGGATGACATCTTTGGGGGCGGCCCAACCGTTGAGTTGACCGGTCAAATGGATGCCGATCAGTTTGGGCCATTTGACGTTCCAAGCAAAACCAGTCATGACATCCACGGCGTCGGCGCCGCCGACTCCGATGGCCACCATGCCGAGGCCGCCGGCGTTAGGGGTGTGGCTGTCGGTGCCGATCATCATGCCGCCGGGGAAAGCGTATTGTTCGAGTACTACTTGGTGGATTATGCCTGAACCGGGTTTCCAGAAGCCGGCTCCGTAGCGGGCGCACACGGATTGTAAGAAGTCGTAGACCTCGGCGTTACTTTCAACGGCGGTGAGTAGGTCGGCGTTACTTTCTACTTTGGCTTGGATGAGGTCATCGCAGTGCGTGGTGGTGGGGACTTGTACTTCGTCGAGGCCAGCGGTCATGAACTGCAGCCACGCCATTTGTGCGGTGGCGTCTTGCATGGCGACCCGGTCGGGGTGCATATCTACGTAGGAGATTCCTCGTTCGAGTTCGGCGGCTGGGTCGTCGAGGTGGTTGATGAGTATTTTTTCGGCCAGGGTGAGTGATCGGCCGAAGCGTTGCCGGCCTGCGGCTAAACGTTTTTCAAGGGTGGCGTACACCTGGTTGACTAATTTGATAGGGGTGGAGGATTCAACGGCCATGAGGGGCTACTCGCTTGTCTTAGAGGGGGTGAAGGGCGGTGCGGCGAAACTTCTTTCGCTCGCGGCGTTCGTCGTTAAGGGTAGCAATATAAAAGCCGGTCGCCCGCCTCCGGCGCAAGGCGAAGTCCGCTGCTAAGTTGACCCCCTATGGGCATTGTTGACGAGGACGTAAAAAGGGTGCGGGACCAAACCGACATCGTGCAACTTATTACCCAGCACACCCAGTTGAAGAAAAATGGTCGCCAGTGGATGGGGTTGTGCCCGTTTCATGGGGAGAAGTCGCCTTCATTTTCGGTTAACCATGAAAAAGGTTTGTATTACTGTTTTGGTTGCCAAACCAGCGGCGACGTTATTGATTTTGTGCGCCAGATGGAGCACTTAGATTTTGCCGGTTCGGTGGAGTATCTGGCCAGCCGAGCCAATATTCCTTTGCGCTACACCGACAAGAACGAAACGCAGAAGCGGGGCCGTCGTAAAGAGTTGTTGGAGTCTGTACAAAAAGCTGTTGATTTTTACCATGACCGTCTTTTGCGCCATCCTGATGGACGGGCGGCGCGAGATTACTTGCGAGAGCGGGGCTACGACGGGGAGGTGGCTCGCCAGTTTTCGTTGGGTTGGGCTCCGGAGGGTTGGGATAATCTGGCTAAGCATCTAAATATTTCTGCTGATGATATGCAAGATGCTGGTTTGGGTGGGTTGAGTAAACGGGGCACCAAATACGATTTTTTTCGTGAACGTATTCTTTTCCCAATTTTTGATGAGCGGGGAGATGCGGTGGGTTTCGGGGGCCGTAAGTTGCCCGACGGTGAGGGTCCGAAATATAAGAATACTTCTGATGCTGCCAAGGTGTACGCCAAAAGCCGGGTGTTGTATGGGCTGAATTGGGCGAAAACTGAAGCAGGGAAACTCGACGAAATCATTGTGTGCGAGGGCTATACCGATGTTATTGGTTTTCATTTGGCAGGTATTGAGCGGGCGGTCGCCACTTGCGGTACGGCCATGACTCCGGATCATGCTCGCAAACTTAAGTTGTTTGCTTCTCGGGTGGTGTTGGCTTATGACGCTGATGGGGCGGGCCAGGCTGCTGCCGAAAGGGTGTATGCGTGGGAAGAGGAGTTTGGTTTGCAATTCGCAGTGGCAGATTTGCCGGAGGGTTCTGACCCGGGCGATATGGCTCGTAACGATCCGGAGGGGTTGCGGCGGGCGGTTGAGCATGCGAAGCCTTTTTTGGCTTTTCGCATTGATCGAGAGTTGGCTCGGGGTGATCTTTCTACGGTGGAGGGGCGGGCCCGGGCTGGGGAGGCAGCGGTGGGGTTGGTGGCTGAGCATCCGAATGCGTTGGTGCGTGACCAGTACTTGGTTTCTATTGCCGATCAATGCGGGTTAGATGCGGGGCAGTTGCGTCGCCGTATGGAAAACAAGCCGGCAACGAAGACGCCGCGGGCCGATTCGCCGGTGACGGCAACAACTCGACAGGTCACTACGGAGCGACAGGCTTTGCGTTTGTTGATGCATCGGCCGTCGGAGGTTACGGCGTTTTTGTCGCCGGTGTTGTTTGCTGACCCGACCATGAGGCTGGCTTATGAAGCGTTGGCCGAGCATGAGGATTTGCATGAGGCTCGTGCGGCTCTTGAGGGGGAAGCGGCTGACGTGTTGAGCCAGGTGGCGGTTGATGATGCTACTGATGACAACCCGGTGGGGGTGGTGTGCCGGTTGCTTGCTTTGGCGGCTATTCAGGCGGCCGTCATGTTGGAGGGTGAGGTTCGCCGGGGCGTCGATATGGCTTCTTTGTTGCCTGATATCACGTATTTGCGTAGACAGGCGATTGAGCTACGCGAGGTGCCAAACGATATGGCTGCCTTGGCTCCGGTGTTGCAGTGGTTTGGTATTGGCGTCACCGATGAGTGAGACGCCGCATTGGGAAAGTGTTTCGCCGTTTGAGTTTGCGCGTCTTGTTCGTCATGGGCAGTCCAGCGGAGAGTTGAACCTTGATGAGGTGCTCGAAGTGTTACGAGACGCTGAGTTGACCCCTGAGTTGGTGGCTGAGGTGACAGAGAAGTTAAAAAACGAAGGGATTGTGCTTAACGATGCGGTGGTTGATTTATCGGACGACGTTGAGGGGGCGGCACCAAAATTAAAGAAGCCGCCGCGCAAAAAAAGTAAAAAAATTAAGGGGCAACAATCTAAGGGGAAGGGCAGCGAGAGTGCGGACTCCACGCGGCAGTATTTGCAAGAAATTAACGAAGTAGATTTGCTCACTAGCGAAGAAGAGGTGTCGTTGGCGACGGCGTTGCAAGAGGGTCTGGCGGCGGAATCTACGTTGGCTGCTTTGGCGGCTGCTGATGCGTTGGGTGACCTAGACCGGGCGGAACTTTCGCGTTTGCGGCGTTGTCAGCGCCGGGGGGACCAGGCCCGTGACCGTATGACACGCGCTAATTTGCGTTTGGTTGTTTCGGTGGCTAAGCGACATGCGGGACGAGGTTTGCCGCTGTTGGATTTGGTCCAAGAAGGCAACATGGGTTTAATGCGGGCGGTAGAGAAGTTTGATGCCACTAAGGGTTTTAAGTTTTCTACTTACGCTACGTGGTGGATTCGCCAGGGGGTGAGTCGTGCTTTGGCTGATCAGGCCCGCACTATTCGTATCCCGGTGCACATGGTTGATGCGATGAATCGGGTGATTCGTGCGCAGCGAGATTTGACGCAAGAGTTGGAGCGCAAACCAACGGTGGCGGAGGTTGCTGACCGGGCGGCGATAGACCCGGCTAAGGCAGAAGAGTTGCTGCGTTTAGATCACAGTCAACGGACTTTGTCGTTGGATATGCCGATGGGGGCGGAGGGTGAGATGAGTTTGTCTGATGTGTTGGCCGATGAGGGTGCTGACGGGCCAGATATTGCGGCGGATCGGCAAATGTTGGGCGAAGATGTGGTGGCGGCTCTTGATGGTTTGGATGACCGTGAAAAAGAGGTGGTGCGTATGCGTTTTGGTTTAGACGGGGGGCATCCGAAAACGTTGGAGGAAGTAGCGAAGCATTTTAAGGTCACGCGGGAACGGGTGCGTCAGATCGAGACCCGTACTTTGGCTAAGTTGCGGCATCCGTTGCGGTCGCAAAATCTTCGTGACTATATAGAAGACAATTAGTTTCGGGTGGGTCGCCAACTGAGGCGTGATCCTAAGAGGTGTCCTGCGGGGGCAGTGCCGATCAGCAGGGAGAAAAAGACGGTGAGCGGGTCGAGGTTTGCCCAGGCGATGAGGGTGTTGATTAGCACGAGGCGGCCGATGAGCAGGATTCCGTGGGCGAGTTGTACACCGATGAGCCGTCGGTAACGGTCGAGGGAGGTCCTGGCGGGGCGCCCGGCAAATGTCCAAAGGTCAAGCAAGGCGATGGTGAACAAAATGCCAGCTTCTCCAGCGATTAAAGCGGAGCGGGTGAGGTTCCACCCAAGGGTGTCAAAGAGCCAGAAAAAGATGGCCCCGTCAAGCAGTAGAGCCATGAGCGACACCATGAGGTAGCGGCCGAGGGCCCGGCTGCGTAGAGGCTGCACTCGTAGGCGCAGAAGGTGGCGCAGGTAGTCGAGGTAGTGGGTGGCTTTTACTTTTGAGCTGCCAGTTTCGCGTTCAAGGAAGTAGTAGGGCGTTTCTACCACTTGGTGTATGTCGCCGCGGGCGAGTACTTCGAGCAAGATTTTGTAGCCCACGGGTTGCAGGTCGCATCCGGCGATGGCTTGGCGTTTTACTACGAAGTAGCCGCTCATGGGGTCGGTGACTTGACCAACGGTGCCGGGGAGCAGTAAGGATCCGAGGGTTTGAGCTCCTTGGGAAAGTAGCCGTCTGCTGGCTGACCAGGTGGGTACGCCCCCGCCGGGGAGGTGACGGCTGGCCACGGCGATGTCGGCGGGGTTGGTGTGGTCGGCAAGCGAGGACACCAGTTTGGGGAGCGTGTCGGGTGGGTGTTGGCCGTCGCCGTCGATGACGCCGAGTAGCGCCCCGTGGGCGTGGTGCCATCCGCAGATTACGGCGGTGGCGAGACCGTTTTCGTCGTTGCGGTGGATGAGTCGTAGGGTGGGTATTTCGGTGGTTAGTTGGGTTACTACGTCACTGGTGCCGTCGGGGCTGTTGTCGTCTACCACGATGAGTTCGTGGCTGATTTGCGCTTGGGTGAGTTGTTGGTGGAGGGAGCGAACGAGGGTGGCGATGTTACCGGCTTCGTTGTAGGTGGGGATGACCAGGCTCAGGGTGATGGCGGGGTCGTGTTCGGCGAGGATGTGTTGGGGTGATTTACCCACGATGCTGGTTACCGGGTTGGTGGCCATGGCATGAATCTAGCGGCGTAGACGACGCAGGTTTGGTGTTAGGCCTTAGCTGCGGGGTGTTTGCTTGTTTTCTAATGTTTTTGGTGGATTTTTTTTGGCCTGTGCTTGCTGGGGAGAATTCTCTTTGTTGTCGTGATGCGTGGGGAAGCAGTCCTGTTATCATCTCACTGGTTATTCCGGGGTAGCTCAGCTGGCAGAGCGTCGGACTGTTAATCCGCAGGTCGTGGGTTCGATCCCCACCCCCGGAGCCGTTAAGAGAGGCTCCACGCGAAAGCGTGGGGCCTTTTTGTTTGCGCCATGGTGGGCCTTTAACCTGACAAGATTTTTACTTTATGGCGATACCGTCAGCAGTGATGAACGTTGATCAAGTGGCGCAGTTTTTTTCTTTGTTGGCTTTGGTGGCTGCGTTGGGTGCGGTGTTGGCTTTGTTTGCTTTGACGCCGACCGGGAAGGGTGTGCGGGCTTGGTTGGTGCCGCAGGCTCGGGTTATGGCGTTGATGGTGGTTGCTGTGTCGGTGGCCGGCAGTTTGTATTTTTCGCAGGTGGCGCATTACACACCGTGTTTGTTGTGTTGGTGGCAGCGCATTGCCATGTATCCGTTGGTGGTGGTTTTGGGGGTAGGGCTGTGGCGGCGTATTTCTGATTTGGTTTGGCTGGTTTTGCCGTTGTCGCTGGCTGGTTTGGCCACTTCGGTTTACCATTACCAGTTGCAAGTGTTTCCTGAGCAGGGTTCTTCGTGTGCTCCGGGGGCTTCTTGTGCTTTTCGGTGGGTGGAGTCCTTTGGGTTTATTTCGATACCGTTTATGGCGGGTTGTGGGTTTGCCGTTATTAGTGCGTTAATGATTTTGGATAGCAAGTTTTCTCAAGTGAAGGAGACAGCATGAGCGCTGTGCCAGCAAAAAATAAAAATCTGTTGTTTGCTATCGCCGGGGTAGTGGTGTTGGCGCTGATGGTGGTTTGGTTTTCTGGTTCTGATGAACCGGTGGGCGAGATGGTGCCCACAGTTGAGGTGGCGGCGGTGCAGGTAACCGGTGTTCCTTTGCCTTCTTTTGTTAATGAGTTAGGTGATGTAGCGGTGGGCATGGAGGCGCCTGGGGTGAGCGGGGTGTCGTTTACTGGTGAGGAGGTTTCGGTGGCGCCGGGCGAGGGCTCTGCTTATGTCCTCGGTTTTTTTGCTCACTGGTGCCCGCATTGTCAACGTGAGTTGCCGGGCTTGAGCGAGTGGATGATGTTTAACGACCAACCAGCAAATGTTGAGGTTGTTGCGGTGTCTACGGCGGTCAACGATGGTGCACCAAATTATCCGCCTTCGGCTTGGTTTCGTGAGGTGGGGTGGACGGCCGAGGTGTTGGTGGATTCAGAGGCTATGGATGTGGCTGATGCGTTTGGTTTGAGCAGTTACCCATTTTTCGTGTTGGTTGGTGCGGATGGAAAGGTGGTTGCTCGGGTGAGCGGTGAGATCGGTATCCCAGTGTGGGAACGCTTGTTGGAAGCAGCTGCTCGAGGGTAATTTTTCTTTAGAGCGTGGGTTTGGCGCTGAACCTGCCAGAATGCCGGTGGGCCGGTAGCTCAGTGGTTAGAGCAGGCGACTCATAATCGCTCGGTCGCGGGTTCGATCCCCGCCCGGCCCACCAATCTTGACTTTTTTTTTGCTCTGATGAGATAATGCAGTATGGAAAGCTTTGAAACACAGGAGTCCGCAGCAGGGCAGAAAGAATTTGACAAGGTTTCTGTGGCTTCGTTGGTGTTGGTGCTTTTAGCCTTTTGTTCCGCGCTCCTCCCGATGACTGACAGCGGGCCACCGAGTCTATTTGTAGCCTTTCTAATCTTTTACTTCCCTGGAGGGGTGTGCGGCATTTGGGGTTTAATTCGCACGAAAAAAAATCCTCATTTGCGAGGAAGAAGTTTGGCCACGACGACTCTTCTTATCGGCAACCCGATATCACTTTGGATCATCGGTATTTTCTTTTACTTTTCTCTGGGCACACTAAACGGCGGCTGCTGCTAGCGGGACCAGCCTTAGAACAACTTGTTGAAGGTTCTCCCAGTCTTTGATTAAGGCGATTAGTCTTATTTTCTAGTTAAACCGTCGTAGAAAACATTTTGAGATGTCATCTCAAGATCAGGGTGCGCTTCGGCGATAGCTTCAGCGGTTACATCCCACCATTCGCTTTGAAGAAGCGCGTCACACCAGGCTCCGTAAGCTTCCATTGAGTCGAAATCTAAGGTATAGAAAGCGACAGTGGAGAAAGACCCCGTGATGCCTCTCATTAACCGAGGATTTTTCGCTCCAAGGGATTCATGAAACGGTGCAGACTGTTTTGAAGCAGCCTCGAGTAGTTCAATGGCGGCAGGAGTTCCTGTCCAAGTAGTTACTTGTGTAATAGTCATATTTTCCTTTCCGAAAATTCTTAAGACATTAAGTCTGGGCCAAATGATTGTGAAACTATTTTTGCGGACGGATCTGCAGAAGCGGCGGCCATGAGAGCAAGCCATTCCGGATCGGCGGGAACGCTATCCATAAATTTCCCGAAGGTCTCCCCATCAGGAAAAATCATGGCATAAGTCATCACGGGTAGTGGGCCGGCGAAACTTTGAACGAGACGAATTTCTTCTACGCCATGACGACGCTGGATCTCTGCTGCTTGATGACAGTTAACCATAAACTCTGCTACTTTGCCTGGCTGAACATCCCAAGCAGTTGTATGAACAACTTTCATATTTCTCTCCTTTGTAGGTTGGTATGACCATAATCTTGAAAAAGAGATAGCGCAATATGGAGGTGGTCTCTAATCACTGACTTCCTTGAAGCCAAGAATATTCATCGCTGGTAAGCACTATTCCGCTTGCCTCTACATTTTTTTCTGCTTCGCTGAGTGTTCGGGCCGCACAGGTAGCGAAAGTAGGAAATGGTGCCGCAAGAATGTAGGCCACAGAAACCTGTTCAAGGCCGCATCCTTTTTCCGCAGCGAGGCTTATTGCACGTTCCCGTCGATTCATATTCTCGGTAGAACCGTAACAACGAACTGTTTCAGAAAAAGTTGAAAGATTCGGATCATAAGAAGAAGTTAAAAACCCGCTAGCTAAAGAGGACCAAGCCAGCACAGGCATTTGGTTTTGTGCAAACCAGTCTCGCTCATCTGAATGGTTGCCACCGGTAATTGTTGTTACACCAGGCCAAGGAGCGTCAATCTGATCAACAAGTGAGAAATGAGGACTTGTTGCAGAAGGGGGAGTTAGGTCGTTTTC
>Ga0233440_1003432_pt1 | contig 11935 bp, 8 predicted proteins | sample SI_123_September_5_FD_182791 | JGI IMG/M metagenome (GOLD analysis project Ga0233440, IMG submission 182791) | Seawater microbial communities from Saanich Inlet, British Columbia, Canada - SI_123_September2016_120_MG | ecosystem: Environmental > Aquatic > Marine > Inlet | place: Canada: British...
CAGTGCTCTTAAAATTAACTACATTTTAGCCGGTTTTTTAATTAGTAATATTTGCCTTTTTATAAGTGTAGTATTTTTTTACAAACTTCTTAAAATAGATTTTGAAACGGAAACATCGAAAAAAGCCATCTTGTTCATGCTAGTTTTTCCAACCTCTTTTTTCTTCACGATGATATACACAGAATCTTTATTTTTACTTCTCTCTGTCTTGGTTTTTTATTTCGCTATAAAAAAAAGATGGTTTCTGGTTGGAATATTAGGATTTCTTGCTGCCACGACAAGAGTAACGGGAATATTACTTTTATTCCCTGTGCTATGGGAATATTTTCATGCTGAAAAAAAAGTTAAACCCAATATAATATATTTAAGTTTAATTCCTTTTGGATTAATCTCATTCTTCACATATCACTGGTACAAATACGGAAGTTTTTTTATACTCTTTGAGGCCCAAAAAAATTGGGGCCGACAATTTTTTAATATAAATAATTTTTTACCTAATTATTCTGTGCTGCCACCGCTAGCACCAGAAATGATCAATTTTTATATCGAAGTTTTTTTTGTTTTTTTAGCGATTATTGCTTGTTTCTTTGCTTTTAAATTTAAAATTAGAAAATCTTACTTTATTTATTTATTACTAGGAACCATTGTCCCAATTCTTACAGGCTCCCTTGAGAGTATGCCGAGATACATTTTAGTTCTTTTTCCAATGTATATTGTTTTTGTTAATTTAATAAAAAAATATAATTTCTTTAACTATTATTTAATTACGTCTGTCTTGCTTTTATCTTTTTTTACAACTTTAATTGTTAATTATTTTTGGGTGAGCTAGATTTTATGATTATGAGTATAAAAATAATAAAAAATATTTTAATAATATTATTAATTATAATAACCGCCATTCTTTTTATTGTAAAAAAAAATATAGTAATCAGTACCAAAAAATTAAGCGATAATTACCCCTATTCAAGCTGTGAAGACTGTAATGTAATAATTGTTTCTATGACTAGCGTTAGGCCCGATCACATGAGCGCCTATAAATATCCCAGAAAAACCACCCCAAATATAGACAAATTAACTGAGAATGGAATTCTGTTCACTAACGCCTTTTCTCAAGCAGCAAGAACAGTCGCGGGAGGATTATCTCTTCATACCTCGCAATACCCCTACACACATAATGTCATGGATCATTGGTTTACCAAAAAAAATTTAAATAAAAAATCAAAAACTTTAGCAGAAATATTAAAAGAAAATAACTACAAAACAGCTGCTTTTACTGGGGGTGGGCATTACAATGGTGTGTTTGGCTTTGATAAAGGCTTTGATATATATGAAGATAGTAAAATTTTCATTGGCATTGAACCAAATATAAAAGAAGCTGTAAGCTGGATAGAAAAAAATAAAAATAATAAATTTTATCTTTTTCTTCAAGGATTTGATGCTCACTGCCCCTATAATCCCCCGTCTCCATATAATGAAAAGTTTACTAATAAAAATGAGAGTGATATAGACCATTCAATCTGTTACTGGTCATACAAAGATACGAAACCTATAAAAAAAGAAGGTGAGGAACTTTTTCCTCTTCGAACAGTTATAAACTGGAAAGGAACAACTGGGACAGAAGTAGAAGGTGCTTGGCAGGAAATACTTTTCAAAAAACAAGATATAAATAATCTAAAAAATTTATATGACTCGGAAATCTATTATACCGATTATCTGCTAAAAAACATATTTGATTCTATTACTGATCTTAAAATAGATGATAAAACAATTATAATTATCACATCAGACCATGGAGAACTTTTAGGTGAACACGGCAGATTTATGAGAGGAGGGCATTCAAATGGTATATATTACGACGAATCGATACGAATTCCCTTAATAATAAAGTCTCCTGAAATTAAAAAAAATCTTAAAATAGATAGCCTAGTACAAATAATAGATATTGTGCCAACAATTTTAAGTTTTTTAAATATACCTATATATAGTGAGATGGAAGGGAAAAGCTTAATTCCATTGATTAGAGGGGACAAAAAAGAAATAAATGATTATATATATAGCGGAACGTCGCATTACAGACCTGAAAATTTTAGGCATTCTTTTAATGGCTATGTAGAATCACATGTTATAAGAAATACGGAATGGAAATTAATTAAAGAAATCAAAAAAGACTACAACACAAAACTAGAAGAAACAAGCTATGAACTTTATAATATAAAAAATGACCCTCAAGAAAAAAACAATTTATTTAGTACTGAAAAAAGTATTTTTAATATCCTAGATAAAAATCTAAACGACTGGAAAAATGGTGAAATAACAAATACTAACTCCTACCAATAACCCATTTTCTTAGCCTCTTCAATAAACTCATCTGAAAATTCAATAAACTCATCGGGCTTATTGTTTTCCTGCAAAAAACCACTCGTTTGATTAACCCATTCTTCCATTTTAATTTTAAAATCTTCTACTATATACTTATTTTCTGTTGCAATATTATATTCTTCCCCTGCATCATTTATTAAATCATACAACTCATAAGTATCTTGTAATCGATCAGATGATAAAAAAGTTCTTTCATGAATAAACTTCCAATTATTAGTTCTGATAAATTCGGCTGATGTATCAAATTCATATAACCCATCACGATGAATAAATAAGCCCCCTCCAAAAACATGTTCATTGACTAAAATGTCATCTTTAATTAAGGGGGTTAAATTTTTACCTTGCATTATTACGTTAGTATCTATATTTAAAAAACTTAACAGAGTTGGCATTAAGTCTATTATTTGTACTAGGCCATCTATTTTTTTATCTTGAAAATATGGCATTTTAATAACTAAGGGCACATGCAAAACATCATCATATAAAGTTCCTCTAATAGATCCTGCACGGCCAAATCTTCCATGTTTAGCAAACATCTCACCGTGATCAGAAAAAATAACAACAATAGTTTTATCTAATATGTTTTTATCAACCTCTTCAAGAAAATTCCCAAGCAAACTATCAACAGATAAAATTTCTTCATCATATAAATCTTTTAAGTGATCTATATCTTTTTGACTTAAAGAAACTTTCTCTTTTTTATTTGTCATATAATAAGTAGCTTCATATCTTTGGTCAGAAGTTTTATATCCTCTGAGGCAAAGTTTATTATCTATTTTTATATCTTTATCTTTTTGATCAGACAAAACCCCTCTAAACTCTTGGGGTGGATCAAATGGACAATGAGTATCATACCCATGAATAAAAAGAAAAAATTTATCTTTACTATTTTCCTTTATCCAGTTTAATGATTTTTTAAAATTTGATCCTAATAAAGAAAAATTGACTGGGTAACCTGTGTCATCAAACCCCTTCACATGATCAAATCCTCTCATATGATCAAAGCTTGGACTATAATCAAGGCCCCCGGTAAAAGCAGCTGTTTTATATCCATTATTTTTTAATGTCTCTGGTAATGTGGTAATTTCTGCATTTAATATATTATTCTTATATCTGTCACTAACCTCATGTGAGTAAGGGTATAAAGATGTAAACAAAGACGTGGCTACTGGAAGAGTCCACGATGTTTGTGTAAAAAAATTATTAAAAACTATAGCGTCCTTGGACCATTCATCTAGTTTTGGTGTAGTTAACCGTTCATAACCATATAAACTCATGTGTTCAGCGGAAACGTTAGAAAGAGATATCATTATTAAATTACAATCAGGACAAGATAAACTAATATCATTATCACTACTCGTCTTAGTTAAAAGGTTGATTCTTTTATTATTTGTAAATTTATTTACCAAAATTAAAACCACGACAATTAAAAATATAATTATTACTTTATTTTTTGTTAAAATTGATTTATCCATAATTATCTTTTAACCCAATTGATCCAGTTATTTAATTTTTTTTCTAGGTTTTTTGCAACATCAAGTTCCAAATTATAAACATTATCTAATTCACCAAGATCCCTTTTTATATTAAATAAATATTTATTTTCCTTAAAATTTGTATCTTCATTTTCCTTATATTTTTCTAAAATAAATTTCCATTCTTTATCTCTAATTACCTGAATAGTAGAACTTCCCATATTATTTATATTATTATAAAAATCAGATCCCGAATAAACAAAATCATTTATATCCTCTCCTGTTAAAATTGATGGCAAAAAAGAGCTACCTTGTCTTTGTTTCTTTTTTATATCTTCTATTTTTAACATATCCAATAGCGATGGCATGATATCAACCGTCTGCACCAGAGAATCGACACTGATCATCTCTTTTATTTTTGGATGGTGAACTAATAAAGGAAACCTAAGTCCCTCGTCATAAAAAGTTTCTAACTGATAACCGGCTCTCATAAATCTATCATGTTCTCCTAAATATTCTCCGTGCTCTGACATAAAAATAATAATGGTATTATTTAATAATTCATATTTTTTTATCTCATCAAAAAGTTCTTTTAAATAAAAATCCATTTGAAAAATTTCGGCATCATATAGGGCAATCATTTGTTCAATATCGGCATCATTTAATATTAAAGAATCTTCGTTACTATCCCCATGCAATACATTAAACGGCCAATATTTTTTACCGTCTTTTACAATAGTTTCTATCTTGTCAAAACTCCAAAGACAATTAGAAAAATCTATGTCTCCATCATATTTGGTGGAAAATTTTTTAGCAAACTGATAATCGGGAGTATAAGGACAATGAACATCATATCCTTGCAAAAATAAAAAAAACTTTTTTTTCCCAGCATTATTTTTTAACCACCTCAAAGAAGACGAATTAAGCTCTTTCAGACCAATATCAAACTTTCCTGGCACAGACTCAATTTCGTTATCCAAATATTTATTTATATCAACATATTCATCAAAGCCCTGCCAAATATTATATTTTGAATCATACTCTTCCCCTCCTGTAAATGCTGCTGTTTTATATCCTGCTGACTCTAAAACTTCTGCTAAAGTTAATTCTTCGCCAGACAATATGTCAACATTTCTTTTCATTGTCTTATGAGAATATGGAAATAATGATGTAAAAAAAGATACTGCATTAGGTAGTGTCCAGGGTGAGGGTGCAAATACTTCATTAAAAATTATTGCGTTTTTAAAAAAATTATCTATATTGGGCGAGGTGTCGCGATTATATCCATAAATCCCTAAATGATCCTTACGAAGTCCGGTCAAGGAAATAATCATTAAATTACAATCTGGACATGATAAGTCAATATTATTATCTATGGTTAACTTTTTGTTATTTTTATTTTCTTTATTGTCTACAACTAAGGTATTTTTATTCTCGATACTAGTTTTTTTACCGCTAGAAATTTGGCTCTTATTTATTATGTTTTCAATCTCATTAAAACTTTTGTTTGAGGAAAAATATTCTATTTTTATTAATTTATTTTCAAAATAAAAATATCCCAATAATGCTTTATACTTTATCATACCCTCTTCACAAACCCCATACCCAAACCTATCACCCGCATATAATAAATAATATTCTCCTAAAACATGCTCTTTAAGAATAGGTTTATATTTTTCATTACAAGAAACTTCTTGTCCAATAAATTCTGGGTATGGTGGCATGACTGGATCATAGAGACTTTTTAATATAATTTTTTGGTCAGCCATATAATCTTGAGATTTCTCATCACCAATATTATAAATAATTTTTATCTTAATTATTTCGTTATTATTTTTAGCTAAAATATTTCTTTCTTTAAAATCGTTTTCTTTAAAATCATCTTTTTCTATTATAAATTCTTTACTTAAATTTAATTCAATACCTTCTTTTTTAAGAATTCTGAAAAATGAATTTTTATTATTATTATAAGAATAAAACCCTCCGACAATGATAATTATTAAAACCAGAATTATTAAAACTTTATTATATATCTTTTTCATAAATTAAAAATTTTCCAAAGTAAAGCAATTGATTACCCTATTTAAATATTTTATCTAAACTTTTTCCCTCTGCATAATCTGGGATATTAATTTTCATTAAATCTAAAATAGTTGGCAACTGATCAACGTGATTAATAGGTTTTTCTAAGGCAAAATCTTCTTTTACTCCTGGTCCCGCTATTATAAATGGAGTCCAAACAGCTTTTTCTTGTGGATCTATAGCCTGTTTATACCCACTTTTTAAAGGTATCTTAAAAATATCCATATTTTTATTAACTTCCTCGCTCCAGCCATAGCCAATATTATTAGAAACGATTAAATCACCAACCCGATCAGTTGGCAAATCTAGAAAATCTTCTACATTCTCCCACTTAACAATACCTCCCATTGGTGACAAATTATCATCTTTTAGTTCTTGTAAGTATTTAATTACCTCTTCTCTTAATTTTTCATATTCCAAACCACTTCCTCGTTTCCAATTCCCCCCTAAGCCGTTAGGGTTAATATAAATACTGTTCATTCGTAAAAACGCTACCTTGGTATTGTCCCAATCTATATCATAGATTTTATTTTTTTCATCGTATTTAATTTCTAACCATCCCTTTTTAGCAAAATAATTATTTAAATAAACCTCCTTATTAAGCGGAGCTGCTCCATGATCCGATGAAAAAACTATATAAGTGTTTTCATCTGCGCTGTCTAAAATCCCACCTATAATATCATCAATCCCCTTATACATACCTTTAACCTCTTGCCACAATATTCCTCTTTCTTCTTCTGTAATATCATTATATTTTAAGCTTTGCGGATCAAGATAGCCAAGCCACCAACGACTTGTAAGCATTTGATTGGGTGTATATGTGTCATGTAAAACAACCTCTGGTGAATATTTATCTATAATATATGAAACAGCTTTTTTATGCCAATCTAATGACATTTTTGCTTCCTCCAAAAAGGCTTGTTTATCTTCTGGATAATAAATTAGTTGGGGTGGATAATTGTCAACAAAATCAACCATTGGCCCAACACCCTCGGTTAGATCCTTTGCCACCCCTGAAGGAACTGTTAAATATTTATTTAAATTATTATAAAAAAATCTAATTCTAAATTTTCCATCATCTGTTAATTTTATAATTTTTATTTTAAATTCTGTTGGAACTTCAATCGAGGTAAATTTTCTTTCTATCTCTGTTTTTTTAGGTGTATACATATTAAAATCATCTTTTGTTCTCCATTTTAAGTTTATCGACAGCCAATCACTCCAATCACCCGAACTTAATTTTGTTAAAATCTTTTTTTTATCTAAAGAAAAAGCAATGTTATCATAATTTATTTTTCTATCATCTGTGCCGTCATAAATAAAACCATATACTATTTTATCCCAAGCTTCTAATTTAATTTCTTTTATTTTAGAAAAACTTTCTATCCCCTCAGGAATCAAAACTACATCATTAGAGCTTAGTGTTTCTGTTAATTTTGGTCCTGTATAAAAAAGCCTCATACTTCGTGAAAAAAAGTCTTCAGCTAGCTCATCGGTAATATCTTGAAAATTAACAGCATAAAAATCTGCACCCCAACCACCCCACCTTCCTCTTACGGTAATACCGTCTGACAATTCTGGAGGAGTAGAACCTGGCATCGACAATAAAAAAACATCTAACTTATTGTCTTCAAAGATGCTCCAAGCAGCTGGCACCTTTTTAGCATTAGACCTAAAGCCAGAAAAAGGGGAAATATTTAATGGATACCCTTCAACGTGCATCGCTCCATCGGAAACGCCATGAGTCCTTGGATGAGATCCTGTTAAAAGTGTCGCGAAATTAACTGGAGTATGAGATGGATAATCCGGAATACTAAACCCATAAGACCCTTTATCCATTAATCTTTTAATATTAGGCAACTCTCCATTATTAGCCCACTTATATATATTAAATAATTCTGGCTCGGCCCTAAGTCCGTCAGGAATAAACCAATATAATTTCAGTGTATTGTCTTGCTCTGTCTTTTTATTAAAAAACTTATAGCTTTCACTAAAAATAAGAATTGTAATAACAACCAAGAACAATATTCTTAGGTATTTAAGCATATAAAACTTTATCTATTTATATATTTACTCTATAATAAAAGCAATGGGAAATCAACCCCTAAAACCCTTTATTTATGCTAAATAAACTTATACAAAACTATTTTGGAGTCGGTATATTTATTGTTATTGCCCTAGCTCTTATTTTTCCTTATACAGCCGTAAAACTACACCCACTAGCAATTTTATTTCTTTTTTTATTAATGCTTATTAATAGCCTATTAATTGACTGGTCTAAGTTAAAAAATATTTTTAAAAACATAAAACTAGTATTACTGGCTAATTTTATTATTTTTATAATAACGCCTTCTATAATTTTTCTTTTCTCTAGTTTTTTATTAAATGACAATCAATATATTTATGGAGCTATTTTTTCAGCCCTAACTCCAGCTGCTTTAGTTGCTCCTTTTTTTACTAAAATCTTAAAAGGTAACAAAGAGCTATCCTATTCTATCCTTCTATCCTCAATGATAATTTCTCCAATTGCAATACCGATAATGTTAAAAATTTTAATTGGCCCGCTTTTACCCATATCGATTTCCCTTATTTTTAAGGATATTTTATTGATTTTACCCCTGCCTATAATTATTTCCTATGTAACATGGCGATTTAATCTAAAAATAAACAACTCTATTCAAAAAAATGGCCCGATTTTAAATTTTATTTTTCTAGGCTCTCTAATCTTTATTCTTTTTGGCACTGCTTTTAATAAATTTAATTTTAATAGTACAAATAACATTTTACTTTTTAAAATCTTACTTCTCGTCTTTATCCAAGATTTCGCTATAATAATTTTATGGGGATTTATTGCTAATAAATTTAAAAATGAAAAAGATTCAATTGCTATTATTATCTCTGTTTCAATGAAAAATATAGCAATTGCCGCAGGAATCCTTCTTCTTCATGACCCCAAGGCAGCCCTTGTTCCGGCTATTGGCTTTATTGCCCATGCTTTTTTATTCACCCCTTTTATATTAAAAAAATTAATAAGTAATTAACTATAATTAAATAATATTAAAAAAGCACTGAATTTTTCATTCAGTGCTTTTTAGATATTTTTAATATCTAAAATTGTAGTTGGTTTTTTAGATGTTAGTCTAATCTCTCTTTGAGCTAAATTATCTAAATCCTTAGAATCATGGGTAATGAGTAAAATTGTAGTTTTTGTAATTTTCCAAATATTACGAAGATCTTCATAGAGAAAGTCTTTTAAATTTGAATCCAGTGAACTAAAGGACTCGTCAAGGACTAATAACTTGGGATTAATTGCCAAAGCTCTAGCTAAACTTAATCTTTTTTTCATTCCTCCAGAAAGTTGATTGGGGTAATAATTTTCAAATCCATTCAATCTTACAAGGTCTAATAATTCCTTAGCCTTATCAAGATTCTTTTTTTCTAGGGCAAAAAGTATTTGTTTTTCTACCTTTTGCCAGGGAAATAAATCAAATTCTTGATGCATAAGAAAAATATTTCTTCCCGTCTTTCCTGTTAAGTCTTCATTGTCAACTATAATTCTACCCTTGGTTGGCTTTATATGTCCAGCAACAATGCTTCCAATTGTACTTTTCCCGCAACCGCTTTGCCCGGTTAAGCCCACACACTCACCAAAATTAATTTCAAAAGAAATGTTTTTAACTGTGAAGCTATCATCTTTTTTATATTTGTGTCCAATATTTTCAAGTCTTATCATTAATACCCCCTCAAGCCACTGTTTTATAATTCCAAGGAATTATTTTTTTTTCTAAATAGCTAGCGCCTTCAAAAAGAAAAAATCCAATTATTCCAATTAAAACTATATCCAATACAACCAAGTCATACTGTAAATTCAAGTCATTTAATGAAATAGAATAACCAAGACCAGACTGACCACTAATCATTTCAGCTGCTATAACGCTCATCCATCCCATACTTATCCCACTTCTAATACCTGTAAAAATTTGTGGTAAAGAATATGGAAAAATAATAAGCCATAAATATTTCCAACCTTTTACCTCCATTGACTTAGCTGTATTACGAACAACTAACGGGACACTCTCTGCTCCTTCATAAGTACTGGTAAAAACCGGTGAAAAAGCACCAATAAAGACAATTACATAGGCTGACATTTCTCCAATTCCAGTCAAAAAAATAACTAAAGGAATCCAGGCAATAGGCGGAGGAAATTTAGGAGCATCAAATAAAAATTTAACAATTTTTATTTTTTTTACCTTTACCGGTAAACTGCTACGAAAAAGCCCTAAAACTACGCCAAATAATACTGCCACTAAAACCCCTATTAAAACTCTGGAGAGGCTATAAAGACAATTAGTTAAAATTATACCTGGATCATAGTTTCTTACAATATAACCAATTAAATTGTTCATAGTCTACCTCCAAATTATAATGGGGGCAAATTTCTTGCCCCCCTGCATTTATTTTTATTGCACCTTAAGGTTATTTAACTCCCTTAACATATTTATTACTTACATATTCTCGCATATCAACCTTACCCACTTTAGGGGCTAAAAAATCAGCCGCACTTTGCATTATGGCAAAATCCTCTTCAATAAAAGAAACCCTAAGATCTCCTCTAGACTTTGCCTGTACATTTGGCTCAATAGAAGCGGCAATATTGCAAGCTTTTTGGTCAGCATTTTTTAGACCAGCTTCTTGCATAAACCAAGTATTGGCTTGTTCTATGTTCTGCCGATAGTAATCATAAGCATCCAAAAGGGCTTGCATAACTTTTTGGGCTACTTCCGAATTTTGTTCAATAAAATTTTCATTCATTAGAACAACTGAGCAAACCTTGCCAACATCTAACGGTCGCACCAGTCCTTGAGCTTCAAAAATCGCCGGACTTGGATCAAAACCGCTAAGCGCATCGATATTGCCCCAGCTAGGGTTATTTTTACCCTTTAAAACCAAGGGTCCTTGCTGTCTTATCCCAAGATTTATAATCTTAACGTCTTTCTTCGGATCAAGACCCTCTCTTGCAAGAGCCTGAACAGTTACTCTCTCAGCCGCTGCCCCAATTGGTATAGCAATAGTTTTTCCCTTTAAATCCTTAATTGTTTTAATCGGAGAGCTTGGCGGAACATAAGTAGAGGTCCTGTTATACATAAGCCTTCCAATACCAATCCATCCTTTCTTTTTGGAAAACAAAGCTGCAGCTGGCTGGTCTGCTGTTAAAATAACATCGATTTCATCGGCTAGGGCAATCTTGTTTAATACCGGCCCATAGGTTTTTCCAATAAATTCAGCTTCGAGTCCATTTTTCCTTAAAATATCGGTATGCTTCCACACCTGAACAAGTTGACCCTGGGTAGCCCAAGGAACCTGCCAACCTACCCTTATCTTTGTCAATCCTTCAGCCATAGTCGTGTTTACACTAAACAGTAAACACACGGCCACCAACACAAATCCAAAAACTATTTTTCTTTTCATACAATCTCCTTCAAGTTTATTATTTTATAATCTAACCCATTTAGATTATTTATAATGTAATGAACACCTTAGACCTATTATCTAATATAAAATATTAACTGACAAGCAATAAAAAGTCAAGATGTCTTGACCTGATACATTCCAATATGTGAGTGAACTTATTCATATTTTTTTACCCTCTCCCACAATATCTTCTCAATCTCCTCAATCTTCATTATCTCCCCATCTTTACTACATTTTAAAAGCTCAATACTAGAAAACATTTCCGATAATTCCAGATAAACTTTTTCCGCTTTCTTAAGATGATCTAAGTCGGCTTCATGAATATCTCTTTTTTCTCCTCCCACATAGTCCCTGTGTCCTTTTTTGTCAACTAATTTTTGAGCAATTTCAGCCGGAACATGCAAAATAATAGCTAAGTCTGGTTTTGGAATTTTAAAAACTTCATATTCTAAATTATAAAGCCACTCAAAATATTTCTTCCTCTCAATTTCGTCATCAATTTTACCACCCTGGTGACCCATATTAGC
>Ga0233440_1003446_pt1 | contig 11903 bp, 14 predicted proteins | sample SI_123_September_5_FD_182791 | JGI IMG/M metagenome (GOLD analysis project Ga0233440, IMG submission 182791) | Seawater microbial communities from Saanich Inlet, British Columbia, Canada - SI_123_September2016_120_MG | ecosystem: Environmental > Aquatic > Marine > Inlet | place: Canada: British...
CAAAAGCCGTTTGGGAAATTGGTGGTGATAGTCCGACAAAATACCAACACCCTACACAAAAGCCAGTTGAACTATCAACAAACGCATTATCACACCATAATTCTAAAAACATATTAGATTTATTTCTTGGTTCTGGCTCAACACTAATAGCAGCAGAGAAACTAAATAGAAAATGTTATGGAATGGAACTAGACCCAAAATACTGCGATGTAATCATAAAACGCTGGCAAGAGTTCACAGGAAAACAGGCTACGCATGAGGCAACGGGTGCCTTGTTTGATAATGTGGTGAATGTTGAAGAGGTGATAAATGGGTAGGCCCAGAAAAACATTAACAAAAGAGCAGATCAAGGATGTTGAGAAGCTGGCGGCGGTACTGAATCAGACGCAGCTGGCTGATTATCTTGGGATTCCTGATCGGACATTCAGAGTAATAATCGGGCGCGATTCGGCTGTATCTGCCGCGTATAAGCGCGGAAGAGCGAAAGCTATTGGCTCAATTGCTCAATCTCTATTGCAGAAGGCGAAGAATGGGAATGTGTCTGCAATGGTGTTCTATCTGAAAACACAGGCTGGATGGCGTGAGACTGAGGCAGTAGTTGATGATTCACCAGCACAAAAGGTACAGATCGAGGTAGTGGATGCCCGTACACGTTAACTCCCCTCAAGGGGTATTCTTGGGTCTGGAGACAAAGTACAGGGCGTTTGTGGCAGGGTTTGGATCTGGGAAAACCGTAGTTGGGTCTATTGCTCAGTGCATGGATTACTGGGAGTATCCAAAAGTCAATCAGGGGTATTTTGCCCCGACCTATCCACAGATCAGAGATATCTTTTACCCGACCATCGAAGAGGTGGCGCATTGGTTGGGGTTGAGGGCTGAGATCAAGCAGGGGGATAAAGAGGTCAGCTTCTATGAGGGCCGCCGATATCGGGGAACGACAATATGTCGATCAATGGAGAGGCCGGAAACTATCATTGGTTTTAAGATAGGCCACGCGCTGGTTGATGAGCTGGACGTGATGACGACCGAGAAGGCAGAACGGGCATGGAATAAGATCATAGCCCGTATGCGCTATCAGGACGCTACGAACCGGGTTGATGTGACTACAACACCAGAGGGGTTCAAGTTCGTTTATCAGCGATTTAAAGATCAGGCTACGGCGAGCTATGGCCTAGTTCAGGCATCTACCTACGATAATGAGGCGAATCTACCTGCCGATTATATCGATTCACTGGTTGAGACATACCCGCAAGAGTTGATTGATGCTTATCTCCATGGGCAATTTGTCAATCTAACGAGTGGGACGGTTTACTATGGATACGATAGGTTAGAGAATGATAGTGATGAGGAGATACGTGATGGAGATCTACTGCGTATTGGCATGGATTTCAATGTTGGCAATATGTCTGCTTGTATATACGTTGTGCGCGGCGATGTTTGGCATATGATCAGTGAGCTATCTGGTATTTTCGATACTCCAGCAATGGTTCACACGATCAAACAGAAATGGCCTGTTCACTCAATAAGGGTCTACCCTGATGCTTCAGGCAAGAACAGGAAGAGCGTTGATGCTTCAACCTCAGATATAGCACTATTAGAAATGGCAGGGTTTGCAGTCTATGCGAATAAATCCAATCCATTTGTAAAAGATCGTGTTTTAGCTTCCAATAAAGCATTTCAGAATAAACGTGTTATGATTAATCAAAGGAATTGTCCAGAATCGGCAAAGTGCTTAGAACAGTTGGCCTATGATGGCAATGGGGAGCCTGATAAGAAGTCAAACCTTGACCATTTGCCTGATGCTGCAACATATCCTATAGCTTTTGAAATGCCGATTGATAAGCCAGCCGCCAAACTTAAATTGACCTTTGCGAGATAAGAAAATGCCAGTAAATGACCCTAATGCAGAATATAGAAAGAATTTAGATGGCTGGACATTGGTCAGCGATTGTATTGAGGGTGCGAAAGAGGTTAAGAGTAAAGGGACGACATACCTCCCCAAGCCTAACCCTAACGACACAAGTGCAGAGAATACTGACCGCTATAATACATACAAAGAGCGGGCAAACTTTGTGAACTTCACTGGTCACACCAAAACAGGTTTATTAGGGTTGGTTTTCCGCAAAGATACAGATGGTGACCTACCACAAGCCATTGAATACCTTTTTGAGAATGCTAATGGCAGCGGCCTTACACTTGATCAGCTAACGCGTGACGTTATTGGAGAGACGTTAGAAGCAGGGCGATATGGTTTGCTGGTTGACTATCCAACGGCTGCTGGTGCTGTAACTAGAGCTGATGAAGTCGCTTTGAATCTGCGAGCTAATATCCTCGCATATCAGGCGAAGAGCGTTATTAATTGGCGTACTGAAATGATCGGCGGTGTAAAGAAATTATCTTTGGTGGTGCTGCTTGAGCAGAATGAGGTGATTGCAGCCGATGGCTTTATGTCGCAAGTAGAGGACCAATACCGTGTTTTACGCCTGACAGACGGCTATTACACCGTACAAACCTACAATAAAGATGGTGAGGCTATAACTGAAGAGATTGAGCCAAGGAAGTCCGATGGCGGTCGGTGGGACACAATACCGTTTGCCTTTGTCGGCGCTCAGAACAATGACGAATCTGTAGATAAAGCACCATTGATAGATATTGCAGAGGTTAATGTGGCGCACTATCGAAACTCTGCTGACTATGAGGATTCAAGTTTTATGGTTGGTCAGCCAACCCCGTTCGTAACCGGACTGTCCCAGTCTTGGGTTGATGGAGTTCTGAAGGGTGGTGTTGTTATTGGTAGTCGGCAAATGTTGCTGCTTCCAGAAGGAGGTAATGCAGGTTTAATTCAGGCTAATCCAAACCAGATGCCAGAGCGCGGAATGGAGATGAAAGAAGCGCAGATGGTAATGCTTGGCGCACGTCTTATCATGGATAACAAAGGCGTAGAGACGGCAGAGGCTGCACGTATTCGTTACAGTGGTCAGAATTCTTTGCTGGGGTTAGTTGTTGGCAATTCAGAATCTGCATTGATTCAGTGTATGGGATGGGCTGGTGAGTTCATGGGGTCATCTGAAGAAGTGACATACAAAATTAACCGTGAATTCTACGATGCTACTATAGATCCGCAGTCGATCATGGCTCAGATTCAATTAGTAGATCGTGGAGTAATCGCTGATACTGATCTGCGTACTAATCTGCGTAAGGGTGGATTGATTGAGGCAGGGCGTACAGATGAAGACATTGAGGGTGAATCTGAAGACATTACAGGCTTTTAATAGCTGTTCATCCACAACTAGGAATTGATATTGATTTGATATTCTTGAGGTTTAGGCAGTTAATAGCTGAAAACAGTCGGTAGGTTAATCAATCGCAGATCAAGAATGCCCGTAACAAGCGAAAACGAAAGCGTAAAAAATGAGTACAAACCAATTTCTTATTGACGCATCAACTCGCCATGCCGTATTTCTTCAGCGTTATGCGGGTGGCGAGTCTAAGAAGGCTATCAAAACTCTGAACAGGTTACGCAGGGATATAAACGCCCGACTGTCACAGGAGCCAACAGAGTTCCAACGCAACCGATTATCAATCATTCTTGACGATATAGACCAGCTCTACTATCAGTCGTTTACTCCGCTAACTCAACAAATAAAAGCTGGCGCTCATAGTTTGAGTGCTTCAGAGGGTGCGTTTGCTGTTGATTTATTCAGCAAGGCAACCTCTTTTGATTTCATCCTACCTCCTGATTCAGCACTTATTGCTGCTGTAGAAGAGGCTCCTATGGCAGCTCCTGTTGGTATGAGTGCAATATCCATAGATGATGCTCTAGCTCAATACGGGGTAAAGAAGGCTGAACAGGTTAAACAGGTTATAACTGATAGCGTGGTTATGGGTGATACCACTCCAGACATCTCCAGAAAGGTTGGTCAGTTAATGACCACGCTGCATAGACGGCAACTAGACACTCTGGTTCGCACAATCACCAACCACACATCAAATGTTGCACGTAAAGCAGTATATGAACAGAATGATGATGTGTTGGATGGGTATCGGTGGGTTTCAACCTTAGATAATCGCACCACACTAATCTGCATGAGTAGAGATAATAAGGTTTATACGAATATTGGTATTGACCCTATGCCTCCTGCTCATTTTGGCTGCCGCAGCACAACTATTCCAGTGGTTAATCCTAAATACAATCTCGGCGCAAAGGTAACGGGGCAAAGAGCATCAAAAGGCGCGAGCGGTGGAAAGCCTGTATCTGCCAATAAATCCTACGGAACATGGTTGAAAACACAGCCAAGAGAGTTTGTTGATGAGGCTCTAGGCGCTGAGAGATCTGAATTATTCCGCGCTGGCAAATTATCTATAGACAAATTCGTTGATCCTACTGGGCGCGTTTACACATTAAGAGAATTAGAGAGAATGAATCCGTTTGTTTTTGCGGATATGTAACGTGGCAGTGCCACATAAAGAGTCAGTGACTCAAAGGAGATGATGATGTTTGTACGTTTGAACCGTGGATATTTTGATGAGGCTGGAGATGATGGTGGTGAGGGTGGTGGTGCTGGTGGTGGTAGTGAGCCAACGGTTGCCGAGTTACAGGCACAGATTGCTGCACTTGGCGAGAGTCAAACCACACTACAGCAAGAGAACGACCGTTTGAATGGCAAGATTACAGAAGCCAACAAACACAAAAAAGAACAAGAAAGAGCAGCAAGGGACGCACAAAGAGCTAAAGCTGAGGCCGATGGTAACTATGAGCAGCTATTTAAATCTAGTGAAGTTGAACGCGAATCATTGACTCAGCAATTAACGGGTCTACAATCTTCCATAGAGAGTAAGGAGATAAATGGTGCCGCGATGCGAATTGCAAGTAATCTCGCAGAAGGCGCAAATATCGAATTATTATCTGAATTTATTACTAGACGCTTGAAATTTGCTGAAGGTAGTATTAAAGTTGTTGATGAGACAGGTAGTTTAACTGTTTCAAGTCTTGATGATTTAGCAAATGAGTTCGCGGGAAGTTCCCGTTATGCTTCGCTAATCAAAGGCAGACAATCCTCTGGCGGCAGTGCCTCGGGTGGATCAAGTAGCGGCGGTGCCGTTAAAATTATGAAACGCGCTGATTTTGATGCGCTTGATCCAATCTCCCAGTCTAAATTTATGAAAGACGGGGGAAAACTTGAAATATAGAGGAATTACACAATGGCTGAAAATACACTAACCGCAATCATCCCTGATATCTATGAGGCGCTTGATGTTGTCTCACGAGAGCTGACAGGAATGATTCCAGCAGTCTCTATGGCTGCTTCTGCTGATCGTGCTGCGAAAGATCAAAATATTCAGGTTGATATTGCACCAACTATCGCTGCTGGTGATATCACTCCAGCAATGGTTGTACCTGATCCAACTGGCCTAACGTCAACTGCAACTACTATCCAGATCACTAAAGAGCGAGCTGCTTCATTTGGCTTTAATGGTAATGATCAGAAAGCGTTGAATACTGGTGTTGGTTATATGAACCACCGCGCCGGTAAGATTGCTCAGGCTATACGTACTCTGACAAACGAGGTTGAGGTTGATCTTGCTGCATTGCAATCAACTTGTTCGCGCGCATACGGTACAGCCGGAACTACTCCTTTTGGTACTGCTAATGACTATACAGACGCTTCTAATGTCCTGAAGATTCTGAAAGACAATGGCGCTGCACCAACTGATAATCAACTGGTAATCAATACTTCTGCTGGTGCTAACTTCCTTGGCAAGCAGTCAGCGGTTAATGCTGCTGGTACTGATTCAATGCTGCGTCAAGGTGTGTTGCTGGATCTCGCTGGTATGCCTATCCGTGAATCTGCACAGATTGTCACCGGCACTGCTGGTACAGCATCAAGCGCAACCACTGATACGGCTGGTTACGCTGTTGGCGCTGTTACCATCACTCTAGCTTCTGCTGGTACAGGTGCAATTCTGGCTGGTGACTTCATTAGTTTTGCAGGTGATAGTGAGAAGTATATGGTAACAACTGGTGATGCTGACGTATCAGGTGGCGGTACTGTTGTACTAGCGGCCCCCGGCCTTCGTACTGTTATCGCTGGCTCTGCAACGGCTATTACTGTTGTTGCAACTTCAGCACGTAATATGGCGTTTAACCGCTCAGCTATTGTGCTTGCTGCACGCGCTCCTGCACGTCCTGAAGAGGGTGATTTGGCGATTGATTCAACAATCATCACTGATCCGCGCTCTGGGTTGTCGCTTGAGTTCAGTATGTATGCTGGTTATCGTAAGATGCGTTATGAGGTAGCTTTGGCGTGGGGTGTTAAAAACATCAAGCCAGAGCATACAGCGATCTTGCTAGGCTAGTGTCTCAACAAAGCCTCTTCCATTCGGAGGGGGCTTTACTGATGATACTGGAGAAGATCGAATGGAAACTGTAGTAATTAAGACTAAAAACGGCCCTGTAACTATCAACAAGTGTGATTACGTTGATGGCACTCATACGTTATATAAGCCCGCTGTCAAAAAAGTCATAAAAAAGGCTGTAAAGGCTAAGTAATGTCTAAGTCAGGCACCTACATTTCAGTAGCAGAAGATCAAGAAGGTAAGAATCCGCGCATCATCACTGATGATCTTGGTTTGCTTGTAAAGGTTGGTGCTGGTGATTTAACCCTTGACGCTTGGGGCGTTAATAAGGTGTCTATGCCGATATCGTTATTCCACGGCTTGTGGACCTTCGATATCCCGCAGTCTCAGTGGTTTATGTATGAGAACGGTACTCAAGTCTATAGCTCGACGAATATAGTAAGCACTGGCGGTATTGCAGAGCTGACAGCAGACGCAACCAAAACCAGTGTAATGATGGAATCTAGGGAATGCCCCAGATACCAGCCAAATAGAGGTCATTTGTTCTCGTTCGCGGGATGGATGCCCGACAAAACAAACGATGGTATTAGAGAGTGGGGTGTGGCTACCACTGAAAACGGCGTATTCTTTAGGTTGAAGGCTGATGGTCTTCTGTATGCTGTCCTATTGCGCAACAGTGTAGAGACGCACGAAGAGTTGATTGATACTTCTGTCCTCACTGGTTTCGATGTAGAGAAGAACAACATCTACGATATTCAGTATCAATGGAGATCCGCAGGAAACTATAAATTCTTTATCGGTGATCCATCAAAAGGGACAAGTACACTTGTTCATACTTTCGACCTATTAGGTACATTGACTTCCGCATCAATGGAAAATCCTGCTCTACCTGTTCACATTCACGCTGAAAGAACTACTGAGACAGTGGTGTTGAACGCTGGCTGTGCTGATATTACCAGTGAGAATGGCATCGTAGATAAGGAGGTTTATAGTTCTGCTTATTCTGAGGCTGTGAGCGTATCAACTGATGATCCGGTGATTGTTATTAAACAACCTCTTCAGATTGATAGCGTGACGAATACACGCACCATGACTCTTGCAAGGATCACAGTTAAATGCTCAAAGAAGGCTACTTTTAAAGTATGGTCTACGCGGTCAGCAGCAGATATTACAGGTGCAACTTTCAAGGCGGTTAACAGTGGATCTTATATAGAAACCGACTCTACTGACATGAATGCAACAGCGGTTAGAGCAACATCTGTAACAGTGGCTAACATGAAGTTCATTACATCAATACCTGTTGAAGCGTTAGCACGACAGGAGGTAGATAACCCGTATCGTGGACGTATTGAGTTCCCGTTAGTGCGCGGTGATTATCTTGTTATTACTGCAACGGCGGCCTCTGGGTCAGCCGATTGCGTTGTTGAGTGGGGAGAGCAAATATAATGGCTACTATTGTTGTAGAAGATGGAACTGGTAAAACGGATAGCAACAGTTATATCTCTGAGGCTGATTTTTCAACCTATGCAACAGATCGAGGTGTAACAATCTCCGGCACCGTTGCTGTGTTGTTAATTCAAGCGATGGATTACATTGAAGAGCAACCATTTAAAGGCGATAAGGGTAGCGATGATCAGGCGCTTCAGTGGCCCCGTAGCGGCGTTATAATTGATGGGTATAGCGTTGATACGGATGCCATCCCTGTAAAGCTGACAGAGGCGTTGTGCGAGGCTGCAATAGCTATTGATGGTGGAGATAACCCGCTCTCTGGTGTTGGTAGGGATATTAAACGTACAAAGGCTGGTTCTGTCGAGGTTGAGTATATGGATGGAGCAAGAAGTACAACCTACCTAGCCGCATTGGAAAATAAGCTATCCAATTTGCTTAACTCAGGATCACGCGGCATTTCTGCGGAGGTGATTCGTGCCTGATATGCGTGAGGATATCGCTACTGCTATTGGTAATGCCTTTACTGCTTTGGGTGACATCCCAGAGACAGTCACTTATCGCCAACGTACAGACGGCAGTTATAATGCTGCAACTGGTGTTGTGTCGCACACTGATACAGATACTAGCGTTAGTGCGGTGGTTGAGCCATTAACAGGAGGGCAAGAGCCAAACATTATCGCTGAAGAGCATAGCGGGGATCTGTCATTTACCTTTCAACAATCAGATTTGTCTGTTGAGCCAAATACTAACGATGAGATTATTCGTAATAGCGAGGTCTATACTGTGAGTCAGATTATTGCTGATCCTGCTGGAGCCACTTTTCGTATTATTGGGAGTCGTCAAGGATGAGTTTTGAAGGTGGTCTGAGTCGTTTTAATCGCACTATAGAAAGGCGTGTTGAGCGAAAGACCCGCGCAACTGCCTTGCAGGTGTTTTCTGGTTTAATCCTAAGAACGCCAGTAGATACCGGACGGGCTAGAGCGAACTGGAATACCAGTGCGGGAGCGATAGATTACTCTATTGATGAAGATGCAACCAAGCCACAAAGCCCTACACTTCGCAAAGGTGATGGCAGCAAGCCTATATACATCACCAACAACTTACCCTATATTGGGGAGCTTGAGAATGGCAGCAGTACACAAGCTCCAAAGGGCATGGTTGCTGTAACATTAAGCGAACTTAAGGGGGGTATGCGATGAGTTTTGCGGCAGAGCGTCAAAGCATTGAAGAACGATTATTTGATAATTGGGCGACAACACCAATCGCGTTTGATAATGTAGACTTTGACCCGCCAAACGCCAGCCCTTGGATAAAGCTAAATATACTCAATGGCAGCGGCGCATTTACTACAATGAATAATGGTAAACGCTATACAGGTGTTATAATTATTCAAGTATTTGGACCTAAGAATGAAGGTACTGCTACAATGAGGACATACGCTGATACATTAGGCGCATTGTTTACTGGTATTAAGTTTGATGACGTGGATTGTGATGTTGCCAGTCTATCCACAATAGGTACAAATAAAAACTGGCATCAAGTGAATGTAACCATTCCATATTTTAGAAACGAGTAGGAGCATTAAAAATGGCACAGATTAAAGGGCGTGACGGTTCAATTACTATTGATGCAGGGGCAGTGGGTGAGTTGCGGACCATCAATATTGATATGCAGCAAGCCACAGTACAAACTAAGTTCCCGACCATGAATACTCCGGCCCCCGCGCTAGAGTTTGTGGCAGGTGAATCCTCATGGACAGCCACTGCAGATGTATTCTTTGACTCAGCCGATGCAGGTGTGGGTTTTGGTGTCCTTGGCGATGGTTCCGGTAATTGGGGGCCAGAAACTGCAGTGGCTTTCGTTGCTGTAGTAGAGGACAACACTACGGACGGTCAAGTTTCCGGTAGTGCGATCATCACTGGTGCGAATATCTCGGCCAACTTAGATGGTGACTTTGAGGGCTCAATTGCCCTGCAAGGCACCGGAGAGCTGGCGCTACAGACAGCGGCAGCTTCGTAAATGGGCGTTTTAGATAACGCTGTCGCGCATTTCGACTCCCTAGAAATTAGGGAGATCGAGGTGCCAGAGTGGGAAACTACTATTTATGCTTCGCCATTCACGTTAGCAGAAAAGAAGAAGCTGCTTCGCTCTGCCAAAGATGATGATATAGAATTTCTGGCTCGCACTCTGATGCTTAAGGCAAAGGATGAGCAGGGTAATGCTATATTTAAAGAGGCTGACAAGTTTACTTTGATGCAAAAAGTGGACTCTACGGTTGTTGCACGAGTTGTTTCAGAAATTTCAATAGCGCCTAGCGTAGAGGATCAACTGGGAAACTGAGAGACGATCCCGAGCTTATGACCATGTATAGGCTCGCGGATCATCTTCATAAAACAGTTGCAGAGCTGTCGTTACTGACAGTAGAGGAATGGCATGGCTGGCTGGCTTACTTCAAGCTAAAGGAAGAGGAAAATGTCAAATGATGTGGCAGTTCTAGGAATTAAGGTTGATCCGAGAGGGGCTGTATCTGGAGCGCGCCGTGCTAAACGTGCTATATCTGGTATTGGGACCACTGCCAGTCGTGTAAAATCTGCGATATTCTCTTTGCAGGGGGCTATTGCGGGGGCAGGGGCTGCGAGTTTAGTTACCTCGATTGTAAAAACAGCCTCTGCAGCCGAATCGCTGAAGGTTCGTCTTAAGTTTTTAACGGGTTCAACTAAAGACGCTGAAAGGGCGTTTAAGGATATGAACAAGTTTGCCTCCAAGGTGCCATTCACTTTGGAGGACATAGAACAGGCATCACCATCACTGCTTACTGTTGCCAAAGACGTTAGTGAACTCAATGAGCTGTTAGAGATTACTGGCGATATTGCAGCAGTTTCAGGTTTATCATTCAAAGATACAGCCATGCAACTACAGCGTGCTTTCGCTGGAGGTATAGCGTCTGCTGATCTATTCCGTGAGCGCGGTGTAACTGCTTTCTTAGGTTTTCAACAAGGGGTTTCGTACTCAGCCAAAGAGACGAAGAAATCTATCATTTCAATGTTCCGTGATGGAACAACCTCTGCCAAGGGTGCCACTGCTGAACTAGCGGAAACCTTCCAAGGCAAAGTATCCATGATGGAGGATAGTTGGCGAGAGCTTAAATTACAGATTGCAGATACAGGACTGTTTGATGAAGTATCAGAGGCTGTTATTGGTATTACCAAACTACTAAAAGACCCCGCACTTAAAACATCAATTGATGGTACAGGCGCAGCTATTAAAGACGGGTTCGGCTATCTTGTTGATAACAAAGACACTATTTTAACTGTTGCAGCAGCGGTGGCGGGGATGCGTCTGGGTAGTGCGTTTGGTCCTAAAGGTGCGGCAATTGGGGCTTTGGTTGCAGCAAGTGCAACAGCTTATGGAACGGGAGGTGAAACAGAAACAGAAAAAGCCTCTCGCAGAGGTCCGCTGTTTAGACCAGATCTACCCTTTGATACGCAAGCCGGAGAAGGTGAGGCATTCCAAGGATACAAAGATGTGTTGGTGCAAGATATTAAACTGGTTGAGGATCTCAAGGCAGTTCATGTTGATCTGACTGAAAAAATTAAACAAACCACTCCAGTCATTACAGAAATGGGTGAGGAGTGGGGTGTGGCTCTCGATATGATTGATGGGCAGTTTAAAGATTTGGATAGAGAATACGCAAAACTAATTGCCGGTATTGATGACGGTACAGGCGAGATTAAAAACTCTTGGAAGTCAATGGCTGACAGTATGCGCAGCTCTATGGAGGACGCTATTACAGAGTCTATAGTTAATTTCAATAAGTTAGGTGACGTTGTTAGTTCAGTCGGTAATATGGTTGCGTCTATGATTATAAAACGCAAGATTGTATCGCCGCTCGTTACTGGCTTAATCGGAGAGGAAGGCGGGGATGGTGGCTTGATTGGCAGCTTGTTCTCTGCAGACGGCGGCGGCTTCACTGGTGGTGGTGCAAGAGCTGGCGGCGTTGATGGGCGTGGCGGCTTCCCTGCTATCCTGCACCCAGATGAGACAGTAATTGATCACACGAAAGGGCAACAAATGAGCGGGCAGACTGCCAATATTAC
>Ga0233440_1003462_pt1 | contig 11871 bp, 9 predicted proteins | sample SI_123_September_5_FD_182791 | JGI IMG/M metagenome (GOLD analysis project Ga0233440, IMG submission 182791) | Seawater microbial communities from Saanich Inlet, British Columbia, Canada - SI_123_September2016_120_MG | ecosystem: Environmental > Aquatic > Marine > Inlet | place: Canada: British...
CCTCATCTCTAGTCATTTGACCAGTCATAATCAAACTTGAGAAATGCGCACGGCGTTTTTCATACCCAAACTTTCTCGGCATCCAGTAATCTTCATAGAAACGAGTAAATCTAGATTCATGGTGCTTGTGTTGAAACGATTTCCATCCATATTTTTCATTCAACAAAGTCTCGGCATCTTTCTTAATAAAAGGAACCAAGTCTAAAGGTTTAAATACTTTCATCCCTAGGATTTTATGATAAAAAATCTTATAAACCAAGGCGTCTATAATCGGAAAAGTCTTCAACTTTCTTAACCCAAACTTCTTATGTATATCGCCAATCAATGTTTTATCTATCCCAGGAAATGCACCCCATTCATCAGGTTCTCGACAGCATTCTGTAGAGTAGTTGCCACCAGTTAAAACATATTTGATTTTATTCTGCCTTGCAAACTTATAAAGTGCCGAGAAAAATGCAGTATCTTGAGGGATATCTTGGTCAGGTATTTGTGACTTAAAAAATGCCACTTGCAAGTCTTGCATTTCCTTCCAGTTTATTACTTCTGTATATAACTCTACGCCCAAACCATTAACCAACTTCTCAATATTACCCACCGCTTGATTAGTATTCCACCCCGCATCAACATGGAATAGCAGAGGCCTAAGCCCCATAATTTCTTTAGCGATATAAGCAGTATATGAACTATCTAGACCGCCACTTAAACCAATAATACAATCAAAATCCTTATTAACGCCTTCATGCTTTATTTTTTTAGCTACTTTTTCTAATTTAGAAAGGCCTTTCTTACCAGTATGCCAATTTGGAAAAATATTATTATTAAAGTTTTGACAGTGGTCACATCTCCCATTTTCATCAAATTGAATTTTTTTGTCAGTGCTATCCATTACACACTTGCTACATATCGCATATTCTTTTGTCATTCTATATAGTCTTTTTTAATTATTATATTTTTTGTTTAATGGTCTGATATACATCCACTATATGAGAAAAAGTCTCATGCGCACATCTTGGCCAACTGTATTTTTTTGAGTAATTTACGGCTTTTTTAGATAAATCGAATCTTATATTTTCATTATTAATAATATTTTCAATTGCATCGGCTATGGACAACGCATCTTCTGGATTAAAATAAATACCAGCATCGAGTAAAACTTCAGGCATCGGTCCACGATTAGAGCAGGCAATTGGAAGTCCGGACGACATCGCCTCAATAAGAGTATTTGGCATATTTTCACAGCTAGATGCAAAAATAGAAATATCAGAGCGTTTGTAGTATAAAGGCAAATCTTTTTGAGACAAATAGTCATACTGTTTGACATACAGGCCATTTGGGTCACTAATAGCCATCTGTCTATTGATTTTCGCCTGCGCCCTCCCCTCTCCGCCACCAATTAAATCTAATTTTATCTTATAACCTTTATTTCTTAAAATTTCTATAGCTTTAATAACAACCCACTGGTGTTTATAAAGATCAGCATTTGAAACATATAGACATTTTATAAAATCATTATTTAACGGGAATTTCCTATAAATAGTATCTTTAAATTCAAAATTTAAAGATACTCCATGTGGAACTATAACAAAATTCTTTATACTGCCACAAGAATTTTGAATAACTTTCGAGGCATAATTGGTTAAAAAAATGGCAGATGTTGAATTAGTGAGTGAGCGATTCTGAACCCATTTTAAAATAGATAGTCTAATACGAGACATGCTAAACCCATAGCGCTGCATTTCTCCTGGCTCATAAGACAACATATCGCGACTCATGGTTGTAGATGGTTTAAATCTACAGGTTGTTCCAGCATCTGTATTAAGTAAAAAATTACATTTATTGAGTCTTATTTCTTTTTTTAAGTAATAACGCTCCCATATCAACTGAAATGCTATTGATTTATTTGTTGATTCTGGACAGTGCTTAATGAGCCAACTTTCGTTAGGTAGCATATCTAATAACTCTTGATACCCCCAAATATGAATAAAAGAAATTTTATATTTACATGGCTCTAAATTACTTAAAATTCCTACCAAGTGAGATTTTGCACCTCCAGATCTTGACCTGAGGGCGTTAATAGCAAGTATCATATCTTTTTTATCTTTAAACTTGATCGATCCCATGTAAATCTATCATTTTCAAATCCAGTAGCCTTATTCACTCCATGCTTGTTTAACCAAAAAATAATTCTATTTTTTTTATTGTAAGTAAAAAATCGGAATTGTAATGCTTTTAACCTTACAAAAGAAGAAATACTATAATTACAATTAGTGTGGCCTCTTTTAAAAAAATCATCAAAGTTTAAGTCTTGCTCATAATGCGAAATTCTATCAGAATTATATCCAACTAGCTTTTCTTTAATTTCAGATACTGTACACTCTAATGTATTTAGATTTAATAAATCACTATTCCAATGAACATCCAGCCATTCAGGGCGCTCTAAAGGTGTAAATAATACAGAACGTCCATCAATTAGGAATCGATCAAGTGCTGCAGTAGACCATGAGGATATGACAATACATGATCTTAGTAAATAGTCAGACGCATCTACATTATAAAGAAACTTAACATTCTTAGGAAAATCTACTTCTATTAATTCTAAAAACTTTTCGCACTGCTTTTGAGAAATACCCGGGTATGCCTTTACTACAATCTTATAATCTGCATTCATTCTGGAAAAAATCTCCAAATTATGAACAAAAGACGCTAAACACTTTTTTGAATACTCAACATATTCATTTGCTAACAATTCACTATAACCAGTTTTCACCCGATATTTAATAAACCTTCCATCAGCGAAAGCCCAAGCGTAATTCATAGGAAAAAAAATTATTTTTTCTGTTTTTATAGAGCCCCTATCTAATAAAATTCTCAACTTAAGTATCATTGAGTTGTAGTTTTGAACTTTAACAATCTTTTCATTGCAAAAACCCAATTCTAGCAAAAAATCAGAAAATTTCTCAGACCATGAACACATTAACAACCCTGTTGAGTTAAATTTTTTAAATGCATTTCCTCTGTATGAAGCGCTAACAGGTGGCAAATACTGCTCCCAATTAAGTGAAACAACTCTTTTATTCGCCAACAACAGTTCTTTTATCAGTGTTGCAAATGGCGAGGGAGAGGATGGAACAAATGGAATCAATATCAAGTCATACGTGATAAAGCTTATTGTGTAAAGATCATACGGAATAGATTTTATCTCAACATAATACTTACTCTCACTGTTATTTTTCAAAGTAAGAAATTCAGCCAGATCCCTCTCTCTGCTTACACGCTCGACCAATATTAATACTTTTTCAACCATTATTTTTTTTCTAGATAGCCATTGTAAACATAACCAAATGTCTTACTTTTATATTCTTTTCCTTGGTTGTAGTTGCTATACCTTCCGAGCTGAACACCAACTGCAGATTCTCTCTTTTGCCAAATTTGCGTTAACATTTTGTGTGACATTTTGTTATCAATAGGTGGGCGCTTTCCTCCTAAAATTGCTCTGTACAACAGCAACATCGGGTACTCAAAAACCCAAGTGAACATTTTTTTTCCTAATGAATCATATGACCTATTTTTTACACCAATATAATTCCCATAATCACGAAAACCTTCCAAGAAAGAGAAGCCATTTTTGTAAAACAACTTCTCTATTGTTTCCTGTGAATATATAAAAGGAAATTTATACTCTAACTGCTGCCACCAATAAATTTCCCCTAAACTTGGAACAATTGTCTCTATCATAATAAATCCATTATCAGATAACTTTTCTCTTAATGAAAATATAAACTCATCTAAATTAGGGCAAAAAATAATTGAAGATCTAACCATTATCAAATCAAATTTCCCCTCAACAAGATTAACTAAATTATCAGATGTATAATCAAATTTAACTGTCTCTATATCAAGGTTTTTCTCCATCGTTTTGGCTGATGTTTCAGAATATTCTGTAACTACTACACGTTTACAATTATAAGACTCTTTCATCATATGCCCCACATAACCTGGGCCACCACTTACATCCAACACCTCCATTCCTGATGGGTCAATCTTTGCTAGAGCCAACTGATCAACAACCTGGGACAATTCCGATATCCTTCTTTCATTTAAATCTACACATTCATCCGCATACACATCGTAAAATTCTGATGGCACAAAACTCCCATCATCTCTGAAGATACGAAGAAATGCTTTTTCAGGTAAAAGCCTTCTAAATAGGGATCTTGGAAGGATATACTCAAGTAAGTATTTTGTTTTTTTAATATGTGAAATATTATTACAATCATTACAAGCGCACACATAATGCTTATACGTATTAATCTTTATTATGTTTTTCGAGTCACATATTTGACATTTAAATTCATCTAAATTATTCATTACAACACCTTTTTTTTAAAAATATTTTTTTACTTACATCGTTTAATTCAGTTATTTATTTTGACACTTATAATTGAACATCTACTTTTGGAAACTTATTCTAAGGATTAAATAAACCAATGACAGTGTTATGATTTTAATTAGCCACCCTATCGTTATACTAGTAAATTCACCTGTCAGCAACATTGTTGCATGCCATATAGAATAAACATAGATTATCGTCATAAAAACCTCGTAATCTGTTCGCATCGCACTTCTCTTAATAATAAAATTTTTTATATGGTAGTTGGATAAAAAAATAAGCAAGACAAATAGTTGAAAGACACCAAATAACAACCCAAATGTCGACCCAAAGTTAATCATAGCCTCTGGAAGCAGTCCAGTAGTAAAATGAGAATAATCATCGTAACCTAGGCCTTTTGCATAGTCTCTGGTAAAAATAACTCCACCTGGATCTGGCTTTTCCGGCCAAAAAACTCGAGGTACAAAATTTGTAATTGCTGTAAGGTAAGTCAGGCCAAACTTTTTTTCAATATGCTCTGCTTCAACCATTGTTTCTAGTGGATAAACCCCAAGAATTGACCATGTAGATTTAAGAACTACCTCTTTCCCTTTGAGGCCGAAATCAACCTCCCCCTCACTAACACTATAAGTTTCTCGAACAACGCCTAGCAGTGCGGCACTAACCAGCATGATGCCTAAACTGGAAACGATAGTAAAAGGCTTTACTCGGCTTTTACCATAGTGCCAAACTAAAATCATAGCAAGAATATGCGTCAATAATGTGCCTCGTGAAACTGCAAGTATCGCCATAATTACCACAATAGAAAAATGTAGTGCGAAGAAAAAATAAACTTTTCGACTATTTATATTTTTAATAACATAAGCAAAATAGAAGATAGAAACTGGATAATAGGTTGAAATAATACTCTTAATTATCCCAAGACCATGAAACTCTCTTGTTCCATATTTTGCAGCCATCATATAACCCTCTAAACCACCAAACATATTTATCAAATAAATATTTGCAATAATTGCCGGTAGGGATAATATCCAAAATATTGACAGGGAAAAATAGGGTGCATTAACTTGTTTATTTTTATGTAAATCGTAATGAAAATTATGGTTTTTGGGTGTATATTGAAAGTATATAACGGTGGTTAGTAGAACTATAAATAACAATAGAATATATATTGCATAAATGTATAAATTGTATTGTGAGAAAAAAATATCGGAAAAGAAAACACCTAAAGATGCCATAAACATCATTTGTGGAGAGGCTATATCACGAGTTACGAAGAAAACAAAGGTGACACTCACACACCAAATAAGAAAAATTAATAGCCCAACCTCGGTCATCGATACAAGCGATCCTTAATAAATCTAACAAAAGAAGTTCGCTCCTCAGGATTAATCATAAACCAGCCAATCACAGCTACAAAAACTAATATAGTTATAAGAATCCCAAAGTTAGTAAGTGAATTAATCTCAATTAATGTAAGCCAATAGCCAAGGATAATAGTAATTAAAATCATTACAGGTACAATTCGATATTCCCATGCCATGGGCCATAAACGTTGACCAATGATTGACTCTAGAATCAACATAACACTATTACCCACGATTGCACCAATCGGGACACCAACCACACCAATGACACCAACAAGGAAGATCATCGTAAAAAGACCTGCTGCGAGTGATATTACATAAATAATTAATCGAATATAAGTTTTATGCGCAAGAATAGTGCCCGCCCCAAGAAATACTCCAGTGGATTTAATAAAAATTGCTATTGCAAGTGGAAAAACCAAAACTGCACCATCAAGATAGCGCTCACCAGCTAAAAACACCAGTATTGAGCTCCCAAATGCAGCTAGAATTAAAATAGCAATTGACAAACCTATTGTAAAAACCTTCAGTAAAAAATTATACGCTTTAATAGAATCTTGATTCTTATAAGTAGACATTAAAAAAGGCCCGAAAGCACTTTGAAATATTCCATCAAGAAGTGCAATTAACATAGTGACCTTTACTGCTGCTGCATAAAGGCCTAAGACTTCGGTGCCAATTGCTTCAATTACAATTATCCTCTCAAAAAATGACTGACCTGAGCCAATCAAAACAATAAGCGCCATTGGGACTCCGTAAAGAAATATTCTTTTTGGAACGAGAAAGCCACTTGGTCTGACTAACCATTTTCGAATAAACCAAAGACCAAGAAGTGCAAAAATTACCCAAGAAAACAAATAAAGCTGGAAGAGTAATAAAATATCTGCATCAAGTACCATAGTTACAAGTACCACTACTAAAAGCATCATAACCGTCAACCCAATAGAGATAACAAGAAACTGAGATAGATTAAAATTGATACGCAGTACAGCCTGTGCATTAGTATAAATAACTCCAAAAGGAATCATTAACAGTATCACGTCAAGTAAATGACTAATCTCAGAAGTGTATCCTAAGCGCTCAATTATTATCTCTTTAAGGATCCAAAACAAAGGGATAACTACAGCAGAAATCCCCAACTGCATAGTCAAAGATTGAGTAATTAAATGACAGCGACCTTCATTGTCCTTTTCTTCATGGTAGTAACGAAAAATAGCTGAATCTTGTCCAAAAGTAAAAAATGCAATTAGCAGAGTTGTTAGAAGATAAAATAGATCTACTAAACCATACTCTTCAACAGAGAAATAGCGCGTCAACAGTGGAAATGTCAACAATGCAACAGACCTTGAAAGGATGTTTGCAACTCCATAAATAACCACATCTCTAGCAACAAATTTCACAATTGCCTTAACTGAGACTATTTTTACGCCCTTATACTTATCTCTCATAGATGTCGTAAACAGATTGCTCTAAGTTCACCTTCTTCCATCGTTTTGATGGAAGCCAGTCTCCAAACCCCTCTGCTGATGCAGCTCTTTTATCTATAATCAAAGTGTCACAGCCAGTTTCATTTTCTATCTCATCCAGCTTCCCTAGATTCAAATATGGCTGACAATATTCAAAATGTTCAACAAAGTTATTGCGAACTTCTGCGCTCATATGATATGGAAAAATCACATGATGGGGTGTACAAAGCATAACTCTGTAGAGACAAAAATTATGATATGGAAAAGAAAAAATAAGCCGGGACTTACTTCCACTTAGCAAGAACTCTTCAACGACATCGTCCGCCTCTTTCCGTCTCTTTGATGATGATACACGATCAAGGATAATCACCTCTAAAAACCAAAATACTACGCCATAAACGACTAAAGCCCAGAGCACCCAAATGCTATTAGTTTGCATAGCTAAAAAAATACTTGCAACCACAATAAATACGGCAACATGGTTTAAATAACGTTCAGCTTCCCCCAAAAATAAAAGCCTTGGCCGATTGATTAAGATATAAACAATTGTTGCAGCCAATACTGGAGTGATTAACGGGGAGCTTAAACCAACCTTTTGTGAAATGACCCCCGATATAATAAGGATTAATGCAGCTATATATACAGGCATTTTGATGATTACTGCAGTATAACTATTAACCGTAATGAGCTTCATAAGTATCGTGCGCCAATCATCTTTTGAGCTTCCAGCTCTTCTAAATATTTTTAAAAATTGATTACGATCTGAAATGGAAGTCGCACTAACCATATTTCTATGGTAGTACTCAGTTAAATGAGTTAATTGTCGACTCAACATCTTAATAATTCGACCACGAGAAAGGAGAGCGGCCAAAATAACACCACCCAAAGCAGCAATCAGAGGTTTTGCCGAAAATTCGAACAAACTCACAATTGGCACAAGAAACAATAGCGCTTGAAGTCCAAATTTAGAAGAAATCAGAATTACGAACGAAAGTGCTATAGTTATTGTGATTTGAGCCCACTCGGGGATTCCTATATCTAACAAAAGAACAACAAACATCAGGTTAAGGCATAACTCTGAAAAGAGTCTCGGAGTCAAAGAGTTTACTCTTGGTCCCATCGAAAGGCTTGAAAACCACATAGGAGTAAAAAGATATAACAATACGCCGAGCCATGCAGTCTGCTGATTCACCTCAAGCCTAATCAGCAACGTATACACAAATACCGAAAACAACGAATCTATAGCGCCATTAACCCAATTATGGTACTTTAATACTTTATTAATTGGAAAAAGTCCAACTAGCCAATGCCAGAAAAATGGATGGTGCATTTCTCCAGGACTCCAAGACTTGGGTAGAATAACCCCCCACGGCCCTGCATTCTGGCCCTTTACTTCACTTGCATAATATATATGTCCATAGGTATCGAAAGCTGCCATACTGCTTCGAACCGGATACAAGCGAACTATTAGTGATATTCCTAGTACTAGGAGATAGTCAATCATTAGATCAATTTATTTATAGGAAAATTTATTAACGCCATGATTCAGATTTTCGTTATTCGCTTCTTATTTACCATAATTTATCCTTCTTTTTAGCTTTAGTAAATCCCTTAAGCATAGCGCATTCAAACCCATCATTTTTGTTGATGAATTAACATTTTTCGTTATCAAAGCGCCAATACCGATTGTAGTATTATCTCCAATATCAATCTGATCTATTATTGAACAATTTGGCCCTATCCAGCAATTTTGACCAACACTTACACTGCCACTTAATTCACTACATGCTGTAATCATTGTATTTTCACCTATCGTACAGTTGTGTGCTATATGAACCTGATCATCGATTTTTACATTATTTTTTATAGTTGTTGAATCTAAAGCGGCTCTTGCTATAGTGCATTTTGATCCTATTTCTACATTGTCATGTATTACCACATTTCCAATATGTGGAAATCGTAAAGGGATATTATTTTCATCTCTTTCAAAGCCAAAACCATCTTCGCCAATAATGGAGCCTGATTTTATATAACACTTTTTTCCTATAATAGTATTTGATTCTATAACCACATGATTTTTGATAATTGTCTCATCGCCTATTAAAGTGTTATCTTTGATAATACAATATTCACCAATGGAAACATTTTTTCCTATTTTGCAGTTTTCTCCTATCCTGGCAGTTTCGGAAATGTTCACTGAATCTTTACTGACAAAAAACTCATTAACTACCTTAACAAAATCTAGTCTTGGGTTTGAGCTATATATAAAACTACAATTTGACTTATCATTCGTTTTGCAATTGTTCAAAGATATAATTAAAGCTTTTTTTGAAAAATCAAAGTGGTGATTTTTATTATTTACAAAAGAAATTGCATTATCTTTAAGCTTGCTTATTGAGCAGGCACTATTTAAACAAAAATTATTGCCTGAATATTCTTTTCCTAGGAATTTTGCAATTTCAGAAACAGTGATATTATTTAACATTCTCTCTTCCGCTAGTATCTAATAAATTACTATAATTCATATAAACATTATTCGCCCTACCATTAATACATCTTCGAATCCTGCTTCTTGGAGATATAACTTTTTCTTGCCACCACCCTGGGTGGGTTAATATTTGGCTTTTATGGTAACCCCTATCTAAGAATTCCTCCAACCTATCATGTCTCCAATAACCATTACTATCACTACAATATGGAACATCTTCTGCAAAAAATCTCGCATAAGTATTTACCATATTGGCATACTTGTACTCGTCAAATTTTAAAATTTCATGTGTAGGATTATGAAATGAGAATACTTCCACGTTCACCATAAATAAATTTTCTAAAATATTCTTTTCAAAGTTTAAGTATTTTTCCAGATCATCTTTGGAGTTTATTTCATATTGAGTGGGATCAAAGTGCAATGCTATTTTATGACCTAATTTTTTTATTTTAACAATCAGCTTCCTTATATCATCTTCAAAGATATTATAAAAAGAACTACCTAATTGAAAAAAATATGTAGATTTAACTCTCTCTTCACGCTCTATAACTGACAAAGCGTATGCCCTATGTACGGAAAAATCAACATCATGTCGCAAAAGTGTGTATTTATCATTAGAATCTATTTCAGTATAAAACACAGAATCGTAAGTTATTTTTTTTAATAATATTCTATAATTTTCTTCTGTAAAATCACCTTTAAAATAATCCATTTATTCCATTCTCTTTCTTATGCTTTTTATCTTTTCACTTGGGTTACATATGAGACCATCATATTCAATTTGATTTATTTTAAGCTTCCCTTTGGCTGTAATTAAAATTACACTTCCATCTTTATTTATATTCGCAACTTGAGCAACTTTTGATAAATATATTTCATCATCTTCAAAGATATCTGCATCCCAAATAATTAACTTTTTTTGATCATAAAAGCAATAAGCGCCGCTATATGGCTTATTTGAGGCATTTATGAGTCTCAATATTTCTTCACTACTCTCATTCCAATCAATTCTTCCATCTTCTGGAGTTCTCGGATAGCATCTAAGAGCATCTTTCGTATCTTTTGATTGGCTTTCTAATATATAATTTTTATCTTTTTGTAACTTTTGTACTGAATTTAAAAACATTTGTGGAATTCTTTCAGTCATCCAGTTCCAGCATTCTGTAACTTTTGTATTTATATCTATACTCAAATACTCCCTATCTATAATATTACCACTATCAATTTCCCCTCCTATCATTGAATGAATACAAAGCCCTATACTTTCTTCAGCATTTAAAATTGCCCATGCTTGGCAAGCATTCCCCCTATACCGTGGCAAGTCTCCACCATGAGCATTTAGTATCCCTAGTGGGAATAAATTTATCACTTCTTGAGAAATAATACTTGAAAAATTTAAACTAACTGCAATGTCAATATGCTCACATTCTTTAATAAGCTCTATATTTTCTTTTGAACTAAGTTTTGATGTGTATAAATATTTTGCATTTATTTCTTGTGCTAAATCTTTAAAATCTTTTTCTGTTTTTGTATATTCTGGCGCTTCTTTAGAAGTAATAATCAAAGGTATATCATGCCCATTTTTGAGCAATAATTTTACCGTTTCATAAAGTATCTCAGTCCTACCTATAATTGCTATTTTCACTTTATGCCTTTATTAAATCTATTAAAAAATTATGTGTGCCATATCCATCATATACATACTTAGATAATTTCTCTGAGCAACTATGAAACTCTCTACTTTTTTCATATCTATCTAACTGTTCTGTATTTAAATAAATATGGATAGGATGAAAGTCAAAAACTTTGATACCGCCATTATTTAAAAAATCTTCATGCCAATCCCAACCATAAATACAATGAACATCATCCTCCCAAAAATAAGGGATTTTAATAAGTTTACCATCCCAATGCCCCCAAGGTTTCAAATCAATATTTGAACTATACGGCACAAAATGATTACAATCATACTTTAATCCGAAATGACTAAAAACATCTAATATATTTGAACTTTGAGTTAGGGAGTGGCTTCTCACGCTTACCGCCTCAGGGACTATTTTTTTATAAAATTCTATAACTTTATTGATGTTCCCTCCATATTGGAAATCACCACTTAAGAGAGGGTTGAAATTCGGGTGTATGCCTAATTCAATTTTTGGA
>Ga0233440_1003466_pt1 | contig 11861 bp, 10 predicted proteins | sample SI_123_September_5_FD_182791 | JGI IMG/M metagenome (GOLD analysis project Ga0233440, IMG submission 182791) | Seawater microbial communities from Saanich Inlet, British Columbia, Canada - SI_123_September2016_120_MG | ecosystem: Environmental > Aquatic > Marine > Inlet | place: Canada: British...
TGAGCCAATTTTAACAAGCCCTGTTCTGCCTCATATTTACTGATTGCATATGGCTCTTGCGGATTAGGAATATCAATTTCCAAAAATGGTTGATTATTTTGATTACCATTCACCCCAATTGAGCTTAAAAATATAAACCTTTCGACGCCAGCTGCTATAGCTTGTTTTGCCAAATTAAGTGTTAATTCAGTATTAATTTTACGAAATTCATCTAAAACCAATACTTTAGTTTTATCAATTACATGTGCTTTTCCCGCTAAATGAATAATACAATCAACCTCAGAAAGACTAGCAGAAAAATCAGGATTTCTTTCAAAATCCTCTACTACAAACTGTTTAACCTTATCAGGAAACAAATTGGTTTTTTGACGAACGGCAATTGATACATTGAAGTTCTGCTGTATAAGTTCTGCAACTAAAGCTTTACCGATAAAGCCTGTTGCACCTGTAAGCAACACCTTCAATTAAAAATCCGCTTCATAATTAATTTTCCCTGCATTACAAGTATTTTTTTTGAAAATTAAGGTGTTCGTAGTATAGCTTGCGTTTAATAAAAAAATCTAGCCCGGGTTGAAAATAAAATTTTTGAACAAAGCTCATAACTAGACAACTTCTTTTTTATAAAGATTTTTTATTAACAAAAATGAATTATAAATTAATCGAAAAGTAAAGTGTTCAGGGCCAACTTCACTTAGGCTACTCGAGGAAATATGATAGATTTTTTTATTTTCATTGGAATTGTATTGACCTACAACACTACTAATATCTGTCAATGTGTTGTAATAATGTATTCCTGACACGACATCTGATTCATTTATCGTAATATTACTTTTATGTAGTTTTTTTAGTAATTTCTGAATTTTAAAATGGTCCACTTTTAAATTACCATCATCCCAATAATAACAATCTTTTATATCAACTTGAAAAAAACGCCTACATCTTTTAGTTGGAAATTGAATGCCGTATCTAAGATATAGAGATTCAAATATATGTACAAAATTCACAGGATTCATTAAAGATAGAACCACTCTGAGAGGCGAGTTAGAATAGATAGACTTATTCTTTATATGACTCTTATTCCGGCCATATACAGGTCGATAAGTAACCTTAATATGGTCAATAAGATCATATTCTCTCGCTATATATCCCAGTCTTTTTTTTGTCTTTAATTTATCTGAAATTTTATCACTTACACGCAAAACCTTATTTTCATAAAAAATAACCTGATCAGATACCCTATTATTAGTTTTAGCTAGGCCACTATTTACTAAAACATCATTATTGTTAATTGATCCACTGCATACAAATACCTTATCAAAATATTCAAATGCACCATTAGAAAAATTTACTTTAACCTGGCTATTGCTCTCTTTTAAGGAGATAGATTTAGGAAGAATCTTGGTATTATTTGACAATTTATCCAATAATTTTTTAGGCCTTAGGGTAGTTAACGGTATGATTTCTTTATTCAAATCCTCTAGTTTAGGTGAAAATCCCATTACCAATTCAAAAACTGTTAATATATTTTTATATGAAAAATCATTCCTAGGTATGGAATTAGTATTAATAACTCCGTGCCAAAAATTTCCCAACCCACCAAGGCCAAGAAAATTTGTAATTGTATCAACCTGAAATAAACTCTGATAACTTTTTTTATCTTCTAATTCAGTACTGATTGAAATATTATTAACTCCGAAATAATCAAGAAAAATAGCTGTTGAAGCTCCAACCACACCGCCGCCAATAATTAATACTTTGCTTTCTTTTAAATTATTCATTAATTTTATAACAACTGCCCCAGTACAAGTTTCTTATATCGACTTTAGATGCTGCACTTCCAATAGTAGCGCTCGGAGAATTATTTAATTTAGAGATTGCATTATCAAACATCATATTAAAACTCTTATCGCAAGAAGGATCAAAAAATAAAGTATGCTCAGGAGCTACTTCTTTTGTTGCGCCACCAAAACTCGATAAAATCCATAACCCCCTTTGATCCGCTTCTATAAGAGGGATGCTAAATGATTCGAAGTATGATGGCATAATTAATAATTTACACTTATCATATAACGACAACAGCCTTTCTTGGGACACCATACCATGAAAACTAACGCGACTCATATTGCTATACTTATCAAGCACTTCATCTTTTGTTATCCCGATAAAAATATACTTAAAGCCGGCTGCATCCTTATTCTGGTGTTTATAAATATTGCTTAGTAAAAATGGAATATTTTTTTGAGGATGTGCGCCAGCTACCACAATTATCAAGTCCTCTCTATTCTTCCAGTTCGGAACCTTGACGTTATAGAAAATATCATTGCAAATATTAGGAACGACGCTAATACTTTTATTGGTTTTGTTGTTTACAAACTTCTCAATCTCTAATGACGCCCATTTAGAAACTGAAAATATTCTATCGGACCGCCAAAATGAATACTTTAACATCCATGATTGATATAACAAACCAATCCGTCTTTTTAGTGTATTTTGTTTCTCATCACTATCCATATAAGAATAATCATATTTATAGGAAACATCATGAATAGTTAGAAATATTTGGCAAAATGGGTTGATAATTAGCATCAAAGGGACAACATTTGCAAATAAATGTAACTTTTGTATTCTTAAAATTAAACACAAAAATGGTAGAATTACCTGCTCCCGGATAATGACATTTTTAGAATAAGTATTTACATAAACTACACTAGCATCAATCCATTCAGGCTTTTTTCCAATGCCAAAGATAAAGACTTTATTAGAAGAGCGGATCTCATTCAAGGGAAGTGCAATATTTTTTTCATAAACTCCAATCCCTCTTGGAGAATCACTGCATGCTAATGATAAATCTACGCCTATTCTTGTAAAATTAATCATATCTTATTACCCTTTATTTTGGGCAATAAATTACCAATAACCGATTGGCACACGCCAATCAATGAGTCTGAAAAATATCTTAGTATTAAGCTATTCAATGTATATACTCCATATTTATGGTTTTATCTTTCTGGATAAAATTGGGTTTGAATAGCCATAATTATAGTTAGTTATTTTTTTTATTAGCAATGTACTTACAGGAGAAAAAAAACTATCAAATATGGATAATACGCGAAAAATAGCGTTATCTTTGCCAGTAACACTATATGATTCAATTACTTTATCATTAGATTTAACGGCCCCTAATATGTCACTCCAAAAACTATCTATATAACTAATATATTGCAATCCTTTTCGTTCCTTTTCAATCTTAAAATCGCCAAATAGTATATATTTAAGATTATTTTTCTTGTTATTTATTATAAAATTTAACTGCTCTTTATTTAATCTAGAATATCGAAATCTACTGGCTATTGAAGATAAAGCTGAACATGAGCCAATAATAATAACTTTTGACATGGTATCTTCAAATAGATACTGTAGCTGAATACCTGTAAGCAATGAAAAGACAATATAAATTTCATTGTCTTTAATTAAGCTTTTATTAAGCAATACCTCGCTTACTTTGTACTCATTAGCTATGACTATTGCTTCACTTTGATCTATAGATTTATATAATTCTGAGTCAGATCCAATTATATTTATTTGTGTTTTTATAAAATTCTCCCGTATCTATTTTTGTAAAATTAATCACAACTTATTTAATACTTCTTTTGGGCAATAACCCAACATATAGAAGGACTATCAATACTGGGCCATAAAAGATCATTAGAAATAAAGAGCAAAACCTTATTCTAGTTAGCTTTCTGCTTATTAGATAATAAGTAAGAAGCATCCATGAAATAGGTGAAAATAAAGTATTCAAAACTCCAAGTAAGGAGTAAGATTTTGTATATGCATCACCTGTAAATATAGTGCCGCAGCAAATATTAGTTAAAGGCTCAATCAATGACATGCCTCTCGTTGAACCATACAACTCTCCCACCATAAACACTTCCTTTATGCCGCCATTGAATAGTCGCTCTAGCACTATATCAATAAAAAATAGAAATCTATCTAACATTTGACCAAGGAAAATAACAACAATAGTCAATATAATCATAAGAATCATAATTTTTATTATTAAGTATTTATTAATTTTAAAATGTTGTCGGCTTACTAAACTTAAAAATATTACTAAACTAAACATTAATATCCCAGATAGCGACCCTGTCAGAAGAAGCCCAGCAATGCTAAACAATATCGTACTTTTTTTAATGTGCGTGTTAACCCACCATGAATATAAATAAATTGATATTATTACTGCAGCCATATATGCTGGCTCGGGAGCGATACCCTTTACACCTCCACTCCTATGGTCAATTGCTGTTGCTGTCTCCCTAAAAATCAAAATATCTGAAACCCAGTTAAAATATTGTGGCAATATTTTTTGCAAAACCATTAAAAGAACTACGGCCTTCAATCCGTTTATAAGTATTCGGTCAATCCTTAATAAGCATAATGTGGAAAATTTATTTAAATAATATAGCGAGATAAACACTACACCAATCTGTATCAACTCAAAGGCAATTGCTCTCTCTAATAAATGCATTTCAACCACTCCATACAACACAAAAGAAGTTAAAAGAAAAAATATAGAATAAAGAGATATTTCCATGCCTTTATGATAAATAAAAATCAATACAATGAAATACCAAGGGTAAATCTCATGGCCACCGAACAAATTAAATGGAATAAATGGATAAATCAACGTGATAGCAAGGGCAATAAGTAAATAGCTTGAAAATATCTTTCCCTTCTTTTGCTTTTTAATATCAGCCATTGGTAATTCATTCCCGTACAGCATTAGCTTACATTCCTATCAAAATCAACATGGCAACGATCGATATCAAACATACTGGCATACTCAAGCACTTTATTACTAACTTCACTTTGATTGTTTAAATTTAACAGCCTACCCACACCATCAATCCACTCTTCAGATGTTTCTGCACATAAAAAATATTGATTATGGCCTGCAAAATTTACAATTGGATCAAAGGCAATTTTGGTGGAAACAACCGGCAACCCGACGGAAAAGGATTCTAAAATCTTATTTTGCATACCCGAACCGGATAACATTGGTGCTACTGAAATTCTTGCTTTAGCAATATGTTTGAATATATTTTCAACTTTTCCTGAGCCATAAATTCCTGCTTGTTTGTTTATGAAATTTTCACTACCAATTCCTACCAAGTATATTGTGATATCAGGAAATTTAATACGAAGATCTTGGAATGTATACTCTAAAAAATATTGGATAGAGTTAACATTTGGTCCATAATTGAAGTTACCTGAAAAAACTAGATCGTATTCTTTAATAGAGCCAACTAAAGCTTGATTAATAAAAATAGGATTCGGAATAACTATAGAATTACTCAATGATAAAAAGTCCCTGTCTACTGATGATACAAATATTTTTAGTATTTTTTTATTAAAACTCCTCTCGAAGCTTTCTAATCTACTCAACTCATGTTTTATTATTATTTTTTTAAGCCAAGACCCTTCGTTTAATCTCGTTGCATAGTTCAATGATAGTGCATCAATAAATTCTAAAATAACTTTATCTGATTCAATATGTGATCCGGTTAAAAATGTTCTAAGTTGAAAGAAATGAATCGTATCAAATTTTTCCATGTGGAAAATGTTCGAGACTTTTACTGATACCCTTGAAGAAGAGTAAAGTGCAGCTTGGATTGGTATTTTTTTAAAGAAATAATTGGTGACACCTAAAATTAAATCTACCATTCCAATATCAATATAATTAACACCCTCCTCTCTCTTTTGAAAGAAAAACCTTAGTACAAAAAAAGAAATTTTTTTATTGTATTTTTTTTCAAGATATGCATGTCTATTTTTCACAACAACCTGTTCGCCTTTTATACTGTTAAAAGGGTTTCTCATTGTTATAAACATAACTTTTTGTTTGTTTGTATATTGATCCATAATATCCGTCTACACCCTCTTTTTAATATTTTATAAAATAATTAAATATTGATGTTTTTTTAATAAATATATAATACATAATACATACAATATAGACCCCGGATAGAGCTAGAATGAATAGCGCAGTCAGAAATTTTTCCGACTCGTGAGTGAAAGATAGTGATAGCGCAATTATCGGTAAACACATAATAATCAATTGAGGGATTCCGCGAGGAAAAGGGTTGAATTCCATAACTCTTTTCGAATACCTAATCATTAAATAAAAGACTAAAAACCAGGATAAAATCAACGCAACAGGAAGAAAAAATTTCCAATCATTTGACAGCATTGCAATATATGTAAATACTAATGAGATTAGGGCACCTACCACATATGGAACAATACCCTTAGATGTACGATGCTCACTATGCATAGAACTGGTTAATAAATTTGCATAGATCCTAAAAAATTCAATAACAACACCTGCAATTAAAAATTTGTACAATCCTAAAAAACGCTCACCAGTTAAAATAGTAGTAATATATGGTGACAAAATAATAATACAAAGTAAAGAAATAAATAACGGTGGAATGAAGCTGTTTACCAACTCTTGAAAAGCCGCTTCTCTTTCAGATTTTATTTTTGACAAAGATAGTTTATTATAAAAATCAGCATGAAATACCTGCATTAATAATGATTCTACTGATCCAGAAAGGCTTGTTGCTATCGTAAAACCAAGTCCAATATATGCTAACTGCTCAATACCATCAAAATATTCTATAAAGAATCTATGTGCATTAATTAACGTCCATATAAATAAAGCCGAAACCGCTAAAGGGAGGGAAAATTTAAAAACTCCTTGAAACCCCCCTGTGTCAGCTTTTTTCTTAACGCTTATTCTTTTATATTTCTCACTTACTAGAAATTTTAAAGCGTAAAAAAAACCTATCATTAAGCCTACAATTTGACCAAATATCCAACCAAATGCGGTTGTAGAAATAGTATCCACTATGATAGTTGAAAATACTATGTGTATTACCAAAGAAAGTGTAGTGAATACTACAAACTGCTTCCTATATAAAAATAAATTTAGAGAGGGGATGACTGTCTGGTTTAAAGTGTTAAAGTATAAAAATAATGATAACGATAGGCCAAATAAAAACGTATTTATACTTAACCCAATTCCTAAATTTACAAATAAAAAGGGAGTAAAAAAAGCTAATAATGAAATGGAAAAAACATAGAGGCTGAATATAAAAATCCCTCTAAATATAGTGCCACTACTATCCCACCCATGGAGACTCCTATTTATAAAAACACCTACAGGATTTATCGCCACTAAACTAAATAATGAAAACGTTGATATAATTAAAACCAAACTACCAATCTCACTATTAGGTAAATAAGCAGTGTAAATTCTAACCGATATAAGCAATAAAAACATTTGGGCAATTTTACCCAGGGTTAATATCGCTATATCTTCCTTGCTACTATATTCCACAAACCTCTCTCATTAATAGTTTTTGAAACCTTACAGAGCTAAACATATACGCTAATTCTGAATTTAAAAAAAGCTCTATATTATTAAGGTACTGCAATATACTTTCATCACTCATACTATCTATATATGAATATATGTCATTATAATTTTCAAACTCTCTTTTATCAATAAAACAGCCTTTTGGAATATGGTCTTCAATATTGTCAGCTCCCCAGTATATAGGAATGCACCCTGAAAAAAAACAATCAAATATTTTTTCAGAAATATATCCCGAATAGCCTTTTGCATTTTCATAACATATGGCAAATTTATACTTCTCTAATACTGATTTTTTACTATCAACAGGGCCTTTATAAAAATAAACTCTTCTTGATAGAAGCCTTGTCAGCGGTTTAATTCTATTCAATGCGCGTATAATTTTCGGGCCAGAAAACTTATAATCATTCCATCCGATTCCGTATAAATCAAAGTCTTGAGGGTGTTCTTTTAAAAACCAGTTTATCGCTTTAACTCTTTCAGAATAAAGCTCATTAGAGTGATTTACCTTTTTATTGCCTGCTATTAAAGTGCATAGCTTAACTTTTTTATCTAAATTTTTATTAATGTCGCTTGGAAGGTTGAATGAGAAATTATTCTTAAAAAACTTTTTATTGTCAACTAAATTATCATCCCATGTAAATATCTTTGAAAATTTATCATGATTAGATTTAATCCAGTTTTCAGGACGAATAATTTCAGACTCATAAATAATTAAGTATTTAGGAATAGCTGTCTTAAAAGCTTTTTTTACATATTTATTACTCATCCTAGGATAATCTAAAAACAAATATGCATCAATTTTTTCATTTAATCCTATCATGTCAAGAGTTTTAAACTCAATACCAATAGAGAGGGATTCTTTATACAAATAATTTAATGATGATAACAAGTCATCTCCAATTAAACTATTTGAATTGAGCAGCATATAATTATTATAATTTAGCTCTTCATGAAAATTCCATATTCCAATTAACAAGCTACGCTCTCCTTCAGTAATTTTATATATAAGAGGTTGATAGAGGTTTTGAGGGTGGAAAAGATATGATTAATGCATTGCGCATCAAAAGATGAGGCTTGATGTTTAATACTGCGTACTTTACAACCCTTTCCCAGTAGGAATTCCTCACCTTCTCCAGTAGCTCCTATAATTAAAATATTTTTCTTCATATTTATTATTCCAGTACTCTTCTTATTTTATAAAATCTAGTCAATTTATTATATGTTGCCACCCAGAAAACCCTGCTAATCATACTACGTAAAAGAACATTTACAATGAATTTACACACGATAAACTCTCTCCAGCCAAATACGCGAAACTTTTTTTGTTGCAATACCCACTTACTCCAAAATCTCGCTCTAAAGAGTGCAATTTGAAGGCTATTCTTTTCTACGCCCTGTCGAGAAATATAATTCAATAAAGAGATTCTATCGACAATATTCTCATAACGACTATCATTATTACTATGAATTCTATAACTCATTAAGATATCTGGAAGGCACGCCACCTTTCCAAAGTCAAGCATTTCTGATAATATAGCAACATCTTTATATTTTCCGCCAGGAAGGTTATCTACATCTAACTCTTTTAATACGGTAGTCTTGTATATATACCCAGGAAAGGGAATTACCCCCTTGCTACCAACAAGGTATTGTGACAAAAAATCTTTTTTTGTGTCAAAAAATAATACCTTATCAATTAAGGATATTCTTTGACCTCGATCGCTGCAAGTTCCGTCTACAAACTGAATTCCATTACCCCCTATCAAAACAACTTCTTTATTCAAGCTTATAAATGACAGCATAGTTTTTATGTAATTTTTATGCATTAAATCATCATCATGAAATAGAACAATGTAATCTGAAATTGATTCAGAAACCACTATCTTAAAATGATCCGTAGATGACAAGTCTAAAACCCTCTTTCTATAAGACAGTTTAAGATATAAATTATTAGCTTCTATATACTTCTCAACATCATTAGTTAATGAATTATCAGAAACTACAATGGTAATATTTTCCACTGACCCTTTCTGTGATAAGACAGAGTCAATTGTACTAATTAAAAATGGAAGTCTATCTCTACTTAAAATTACTATTTCTATACTTGGATTCATTCTTTTAACATTGATTATTATTTTAAATCACTAAAGATAGGTAAATTTAAAATTAACGTAATAATTGATAATAACTTATCTTGATATTTGTTAATGGATTTATAGCATTATTCTTCTAATTTAAGATCTTTAGTTTTATTTTTCAACTATATACTTAATAAAATCGCCTGACTTAAGTCGTAATTCACTTGTAAACTCAAGACTTTTTTGGCTTTTTCGGTAGATGGTATATAACGATCTACATGCTTAGTGATATTTTCTGAACTTTTAATACGAACATTGAAAATATTTGAAACAATATCGGCTAATTCCCTAATCTCAACTTCTTCGTCTGAAGCGACATTATAAACAGGACACTGTGCATTAGCGTTTTCAGCTAAAGTCATTAGCCATTTAACAAGATCATCAGCATACATATAACTCCTATACACTTTTCTGTCTGCTTTTACATTTATATCTTTGCCAGCCAAGCCATCGGCTATAAAGTTTCCAATTGCAAAGTGCTGATCTCTAGGAAGATATTTACCTATAAACGAGAAGCATCTAGCTACACTTACATTCAGCCCCACTTGGCCTAATTTTTGTATAGCAAGTTCTGCATCCCTCTTGGCATAAGCGTATGATTTTTTTACTTCATCAAGTTTTTCAATATTGCCAAAAGCCATACCTTCCGTCAGATATCTAACTTTCTTTGACTGATATCCATAAATTGCACCAGAACTACAAAATACAATTTTGCAATTTTTATGGAATTTAGGCGCTAAACGGCAATAATTCAATGTACCTTTAATAATATTTTGCTTTTCCTCTTCATTATGTCTTAAATAACGAGAGACATTAGTTGATGCTGCAGCATGTATCACATAATCTGATTTCGGCAAAAAATTAACCGTAGAAATATCTCCATCCAGCAGCTCAACTGTATCTAATATTAATTCAGGATGTTTAAACTCGAGTTTTGTTGCATTTCTAGACATTGCAATAACTTTATCAATGTTCCACGGACTTAACAACCCTCTCTTATATGCATCTAAGATTGATTTTCCAAAAAATCCAGTGCCGCCAATTATTAATAACGTTGGCATAAAGAGTCTGATTCTACTGAATCGTAAAAACTGACTTTAGAAAAATCTGTTAAATTAGAGTTTGAAAAGCCGGTTGAATCAATTATAAGTATTTTCATTTTAGCCTTTCAATTAGTATGCATACAAAACAAATTCAAATCCATAGTTACCATGATATCTAATATGGAAATTTTTATACGGCATAGAGGACAATATCAAGTCCGAATTTTCTATGGACTCTAATGTGGTACTTTTTATATCCTGAGAGAGAGAGAGAAGAATGTTGACAAAATCAAAAGGCTTGTGGTAGATAGAAATAGCCAATATTGGCTTATGTTTTAGAATGATATCTTTCATTCCCCGTATTGCTTCATTTTCAAACCCTTCAATATCCATTTTTACAAAACTTACATTGCTCAATATAACATCATCTATTTTTGTTATCATGATTTTATTTTCTGATGCCTCATCAATTGCAGAGCCAGTCCCTGAGCCTGAATTAAAGCCAATCTCTCCATTAAAATCACCAACACCCATTGGCAATAAACATGATTCAATATTTTCATCAAGAACTTTACCCCTTAACACCTTTAAATTATTATCATCGGGTTCAAAGGCATAATATTTATTTATATCAATATTGTTACGCTTAAATAAATCAATTAAATCTCCAAAACATGCACCACAATCAACTATGTTTATCTTTTTTCTATTTTTTACTTCAGATAATATACACTCAGGTAAATACATGTCATTACTATAACAGTCGTTTATTTTACTATAATCAAAAGTTTTTCTAAACTCTAAAATAGCGTCAAATATTGATTTAGACATCTCATCACTCAATAAAGATCTAGCGGCATTCATATTATTCGACATATGCTTATTTAACATATGCTTTGGATGCGTTATAAATAAATGTTCAAAATTATCCAAGTTATATTTTTGTATTGCTTGAAAAATTGTGTAACAATTTTTATATCCTAAGTCAATAAGATATTCTTTTACCTTATCTATATCGACATATTCATTTAGTATAGTTATTACAATGTCTATATCCTTGTATTTATTTAAATTATCTTCTGGATTCGTGACAGGTATATTGTTATGAATTTGGTCTACTTTATTTCTGTCGAAGATGGATATAACCTTATAACCTTCCGCTTCAATATAATTGTAAAACTTTACCCCTAAACCGCCATAACCATATATTATTAATTGGGTCAAGATAACTTTAGAGGC
>Ga0233440_1003468_pt1 | contig 11858 bp, 9 predicted proteins | sample SI_123_September_5_FD_182791 | JGI IMG/M metagenome (GOLD analysis project Ga0233440, IMG submission 182791) | Seawater microbial communities from Saanich Inlet, British Columbia, Canada - SI_123_September2016_120_MG | ecosystem: Environmental > Aquatic > Marine > Inlet | place: Canada: British...
GAAACTGCAATCGCATCAATATTTCGATACACAAATCTGACGAATATATCAAGGATAGTCGAAAGCATTTTGGCCTGCTTAAAGCCATACGCGTACACACTGTCAGGCCAAATATCTTGCACCCAAAACATCGTTGGCTTTTTATACAGTTTGCGTATAAGTACTGCAGGCAACATACCAGTTAAAGCGCTCATATTAAAACCAAAAACATAATCATATTTTCTGCCAATAAAAATAGCAGCAATACTACCAAAAATCATAAAGTTTATATATTTCAATATCTTTTTAACTACACTATCTCTATAGCCCGTAACAGCGTGTATTCTAAAAATGTTTACACCCTGGTATTCATCTTTTTGAAAAAAACTATTTTTAAAGCCTGGAAAAATCTTTCCCAGCGGGTAAGTTGGTGCCAAGGTCAACACATCAACATCGTACCCTTTATCTCTCCATGATAGTGCAATATCATTGATCTTGAACTCTTCAGGATAAAAACATTCTGTAACAATTAATATCTTTCTACTTTTTGTCAAAATTCCCAACCTGATATTGAGAATATAGAGACCTGTTATTAGCAATCAAACTAACCATATCGGAAATCATTTCATCATAAGATGGAATTTTGTAACTCATTAATAATCTAGTATCAATAAAACTTTTATCGACATTATTTCCATCTACTGGTTTGATATTGATATCTTTTTTTGTATGCTTTTGAAATAATTTTAAAAGTTCGTACTTACTAATTGACATGTTGTTAGTCACATGGTACAAGCCGGTTATGTCATTATCAATTGACCACTTAACAGCTTTTGCAAGCTCCATTGTGGTTACACCTGACCAAATTGCTTTAGTAAAGCCAGGAATGTCATCTTGTTGATTCATAAACCAGTGAAAAAGCTCCTCTCCATCAGTTTTTAATTCAGGCCCTACAATCGAGGTCCTTAGTGTTAGGTGCTTATTGTTAACAATCTCTCCAAGTCCCTTTGACTTAGCATATACACCTCGTCCATCTTTCTCATCAGTTTCAATATAAGGCTCTTTCTTATCTCCAGAAAAAACGCAATCAGTTGATATATGAATTAATTTTGCATCAATTTCATCTGCCAATCTAGCCAACCTATACGGCATATAAGCATTAAGGAAAACAGCATTTTCAGGATCTTTATTTGATCCACCAATCAGTATGCCAATGCAATTGACAATATATTGTGGCTTAATGCTAGCTATTTGTTCAATTAAATTATTCTCGTCTCTAGCATCTATAAGGATCGTATTTTCTTGTAGTTTATTCCTATACGCAATGTTGTGTAATTCATACCCTCCATTACCCTTTAAGTAATTGTGAACTTGATGGCCTATTAAGCCAGCAGATCCAAGGATTAAAACTCTATCTTGCAATTTTAAACCTCTTTATGCCAAACAGCTCTATTGACATAATCAACATACGACAAGATGATTCGCAAAACTTTCTTAGAGACATTGTCGACTTCATAATCCTTAACAGGCTTTATTGCTCTAATATCATGTGAATTATGAGCTGTTGCAACCTCAACTGCATCAATAACCCTAGTCTTATTCAGTCCAGACATAATTACTGTTGTTTCATCCATGCCTTCTGGTCTTTCGTGCGCCTGACGTATTGTGACAGCAGGTAAATTCAGTATTGACCCCTCTTCGGCAATAGTGCCGCTGTCTGAGATCACGCAAAATGCATTCATTTGTAAGTTGTTATATTCATGGAAACCATAAGGCTTTGAGAATCTAATCAAAGGGTTTTCGTTTTGGTAATCAATGTCTTTCAATTTCTTTCTTGTTCTCGGGTGTGTTGAAATAATAATTGGCATATTATATTTCTTGGTTAGCTCATCAATTGATTCCAATAAATCACTGAAGTTTTTAGGCGAGTCAACATTTTCTTCCCTGTGAATGCTCATAACAATATACGCCTTTAACTTTAACCCTTCTCTTTCAAGAATATTGCTAGATTTGATTTTTTCCATATTAGCATTCAAGACCTCTGTCATCGGTGAGCCAGTTTTAATAATTGTTTCGGGTTTGATACCCTCTGCAATCAGATAATCCCTGGCTTGTTCTGAAAGAGGTAAGTTGATATCACTCAAATGATCTACAATTTTTCTATTAACCTCTTCTGGGACTCTCTGGTCAAAACATCGATTTCCTGCCTCCATATGAAAGATAGGTATCTTTCTCTTCTTAGCAGGAATAACACTTAAGCAACTATTGGTATCACCATAGATTAATAAAGCATCAGGCTGCATTTCAGCAAAGACCTTATCAGCCTTTGCGATAATATCTCCAATAGTTTCTGATGGCGTACCTTTAACAGCTTCCAGAAAAACATCAGGCCTCCTAATATCTAACTGTTCAAAAAATAATTCATTCAATTCATAGTCATAATTTTGACCAGTATGGACAATTGTGTGCTCCACATGTCGATCTAACTCTTTCATCACTTGACTTAGCTTTATGATTTCTGGCCTAGTGCCTACAATGGTCATCACCTTTAGCCTATCCATTTTTCTGAGCCCCCTTTAAATTATCTTTAATTTCTCTAAGATTTAGCAATAATTCTGTTAGCTCATCTTCATTTAGTCTATGAGTATTGTGAGAATGATATTCACCAGCCTCTGTAATCACCTCTTCTCCTTCTTCGAAAAATTGATTGTAATTAAGATCTCTAGTATCAGCAGGAATGCGGTAATATTTTTTCATATCAATTGCTTTCACCATCTCCTCTTTTGTAAGTAAGGTTTCGTACAATTTTTCACCATGCCTTGTGCCAATAGTCTTAACCTCATGATCAGACACTCCTAGAATATTTTTCATCGCACGGGCGAGTAATTCTACTGTTGCAGCAGGTGCTTTTTGCACGAAAATATCACCACTCTGGCCATTTTTAAATGCAAACAAAACCAGATCAACCGCATCATCAAGACTCATCATAAATCTAGTCATATTTGGATCTGTTATAGTTATGGGCTTGCCATTTCTAACTTGATCAATAAATAATGGAATAACAGAGCCACGACTAGCCATCACATTGCCATATCTAGTGCAAGCGATCATAGTATCTTTTACATTTCTACCTTTAGCCACAATCACCCTCTCCATCATAGCCTTGCTAATACCCATTGCATTGATTGGGTAAACAGCTTTATCTGTGCTAAGCGCTATGACTTTTTTAACACCTGCATGAATAGCTGAGTTTAGTAGATTTTCGGTACCAGTTACATTGGTTTTAACCGCCTGCATTGGGTAAAATTCACACGATGGAACTTGTTTGAGAGCAGCCGCATGGAAGACGTAATCTACGCCTCTAATTGCATCATTAATTGAGTTGTAATCTCTTATATCGCCAATATAGAATTTAAGCTTACAGTTATTGTAAAATTTCCTCATGTCATCTTGTTTCAATTCATCTCTGGAGAAAATTCGTATTTCCTTAACATTAAAGGTTAAAAATCTTTTAAGCGCGGCCTGACCAAATGATCCGGTTCCACCCGTAATTAATATAGTGGCATTATCAAACATAATTTAAATACTCCTTGATTATTAAATAGAACACTTATATGAACACCCGTCCATATGCTTTATTGATTGAGCTGAAATATAAAAGCATGATTTAGATTGGCGCCCAGATGAAAAAAACAATGTGGAAAATTTGAAATATGGCCCTGAAAAAAGATCTTTTTCAAAAGTATGAATTTTTTTCCAATTCTCAAGATCAGTTGAATGGTACACATAAACATATTTATTATCCGCCGAATCTCCTGGCTCAACAACTGTAGAAAGTATATATGAATTATCTGATAATTCTTTAACATACCAAATCGGACCTTCAAACTCCTGTAATAATTGAGTAGACTGATAGACTCTTGAGTATTTGACAACTCTAGATACATCTATTGGTGAGTCCATGAACCAATACACGTAATTTGACTTGAATACTATACTTACAGCTCTCCAAATTTGCCCACCTTGTCCAATAATTGAGATATTATTAAAATTATGATCCGCTGTCATGATCTTACACTCATCTCCATCATCTCCAGTAAGAATCCATATTTTGCTATCGTACGGATCCCATGCGCATGAATGAATGTGCTTTACTGTTGATTCTGGAAACGAATAAACGATATCTCCTTTTGTGACTTTAAGGTCGATATTGTGTACGTTGATAACCACCCCATGACTATAATTGGCATATTCACCAAAGTAAATACCATAAGGCGTGACCGCAATAGAGTTATGCAATAAACTACTGCCATTTTTCAATTTATGAACAAATTTTATCTTGTTGTCATATCTATATACACAGCCTTGGTATATTATCATTAGTAGCAATGACTGTTTATTAACAACAGTTATATTAACCTTATCAATACGAAAGAGTCTGCGAAAGATTCTGAAGTTCTTAAACAGTCTATGTAAAAACGGCATAGGTAATTTAATATTAAACTCTTCTCTATTGGAATAAGCTACTTTTATATTGCCTGCATAAGTTGAGATTGTTAAATCATCTTCAGAAAAATGTATTAGTTCTGCATGTTTTATTTTTGATAATAGCTTCATAATTACTAAAACTGAAAGTAAATAAATTGCTGAGTAGAATTAAAAAATACAAATACCATGGTAATCATAAATGAAAAGATCAATGAATTACTAATAACATAAGCTAAAGGATAACGACTTAAAAACTTTGGAAGCCTACTTTTAACAGCATAAGTTATAAAAAATCCAAGCGTTAATATGGCAGTTACTAAGTATGTATTTTCTCTCATACCAAATACAGTGTAAGATGAAAAATTGAATACTTTTAGCCACATTGTTATAGCCGACTCAACTGATTCTGATCTAAACGGAATCCATGACAACATAACCAAAGGCAATGTTATTGCAAACCCTAATAAATATTTTATATTGTCATTTATAGTCAAAAACATCTTTGAAACAATTCTATAAAGGAATATAAATATCGCATGAAACAAGCCCCACAATACAAATGTCCAACTTGCCCCATGCCACAAACCCATTAACAGCCACGTAACAATAAGCGCTGCACTCTTTTTATTACTTGTTACAATTTTGCCAAGGCCGCCGCAAGATTTATCATGTGCAGTGACTCCAGCTAAAGGAAGGTAAAGATAATCCCGTATCCAGCTTGACAGCGATATATGCCACCTCCTCCAAAAATCTTTAGGAGAGATAGAAATATACGGAAATATAAAGTTCTCAGGGAACTTTAATCCAAACAACCTAGCACTTCCAATTGCAATATGAGAATATGCAGAAAAGTCAAAATATATCTGAAAGCCGAATAAAAACGATAAAGTCCATACATCAATCGCTGACATTTGTTGTGCTGGCATCAAAAAACCTTCATCAACAAGAGGAGATATATTATCAGCAAGCACAACTTTGAGAAACATACCATATAATATTCTCTTGGCCCCAGTTGTTATATCTGCTATTTGGAATTTTTTTCTGTACTTAAATTGAGAAATAACTTCATTTGCTCGGAGTATAGGGCCGGCAATAAGCTGCGGGAAAAAAGTCACATAACATGAATATAAAACAAAATCCTTCTCTGGTTTTATACGCTCTCTATAAACATCTACAGTATAACTAATAGTTTGAAAAGTATAAAAACTAATCCCAAGAGGTAAAATTATATTTAACGCAAAAGGGTCTATGTCATAACCAATCAAAGTTGCAATACTGAGTGCATTTTCAGTAAAAAATATCAAATATTTAAAATAAAATAAGAGTCCTAAATTTATAGATACACTCATCCAGAGGTATCTTTTTCGTAACACTCCTTGACTATGAGACATCCTTAAAGCAATAAAATAATCCATTAATACGGAAAACAACATCACCGGAATAAATTCAATACGCCAAAAACCATAAAAAACCAAACTGGAGAAGAATACGAGTAATATTCTTAGCCTATAGGAAAGCACCCAATATAAAAGAACAACTACAAAAAGTAATAACAAATATGTCAACGAATTAAAAATCATTCTTTCTTGTTTCCAATAATTGTTAGTTGTTCCAAAAGTTTATATGCCAACTCTTTATGGCCACCCGTCTGAAAATGCATAAAATCTACTTCACTACCACCATTCACAGTAGTTGAATCCTTCAATCCCCACATCTCTGGTGGTACTAAATTTTCATAATTATAGACTTTATAATTATATGCATTAGCTCTTAATGCAATATCTCTCTTAAAATCTCTATACTCATTTTTATCATAAGGAATTGGAACGTCATATCTAATCGGAGGAATATATAAAATGATATTAATTCCACCCTTCTTTGCAGCTTTAAGAATCTCTGTCAATGCACTTAAGTTATTATCATATCTAGATTGAATTTTTTTTCTTTTTGTTGATGGGTTAATATCAAAAATATAGTTTCTAAACTTATACAAATATATCCAAACAAATGAATCAAAGTCTGATCGATCAGCCCACAAATCTGAGAATTCCATTAATTTATTTCCAATATACTTCTCAAAATCCGCTTGAATTGTTTTAGAAAAATACGTGTCGTCCTTAAACTCTGCCTGGGGTTTTAAATATTTACTGACTAAATATTTTCCAATTTTTGTATTATTCAAAGATAAAGATGTTTTGTCATCTTTAAAAGCATCCAGCAAACCAGGGCGAATCCCATCTTCTCGCATATCATCAAAAAACACCGGCAATACCAATGTTTCAATATTAATTTTATTAAGCAAATATTTGAATAAAACATAATGCTCTTGCAGATTTGAGTTTGGCTGAGAGAATGTCATTAAATATCTCGGAGTATTAATTAATTTTTCATGTAGAATAAACGGCGCACTCTTATTACCAATTGACATTTGATTAATTGCGTGTAACTGTGAATTTCCAAATAGAAGGACAGTGTTTTCTTTTCCTGATGCCCTATACGGGGATATACACTCATTGGCATCTCTTACATCCTCACAATGAATTTTATTTTCATTGTAATGGGCATAATATGTTGTTGTGTCTCGACCTAAAGCTAACTCCGAAAGGTTTCTATCTTTTACATCTTGGGCAATATATTCAAGTGAAAAATATGATATTGACAGTGTTATTGATATCAATAACACTTTTTCTTTTAAAGTGATCATTATAAAGAATTACTTACATCTGGAAATAATCCAGCTTCCCAATACAACAGCATCCATACTTGTTCTCAAAAAACACTCTAAAGCCTCTTCTGGCTTACAAACAACTGGTTCATTTTCATTAAAAGACGTGTTTAATAAAATTGGAACGCCGGTAATGTTATGGAATTCTGATATAAGCATATGATACAAAGGGTTTGATTCAGATGTGACAGTTTGAAGCCTACCCGATCCATCAATATGGGTTACAGTTGGTATCAACTTTCTTTTTTCTTTTTTTATCTGAAAAACTTGCATCATAAAAGGAACGTCATCATCCTCCTCAAACCATTTAGAGACACTCTCTCTAAGTATGGATGGTGCAAATGGACGAAAAGACTCTCTTTTTTTAATTTTTAAGTTAATAATATCTTTCATATCTGATTTTCTTGGATCTGCTAATATTGATCTATTGCCAAGTGCACGAGGACCCCATTCCATTCTACCTTGAAACCAGCCGATCACATTATTGTCAGCTATCATTTTTGCAACCTCTCTACATAGATTTTTCTTATCTGCTACTTCTCTAATAGAGAAATCTGATAGTTGATATTTTTTACTATCAAGCAGAGAAGCAATATACTCATTAGAGTAACTTGGACCCCAGTATGCGTGATCCATCCTAAATAATTTCAACTCTTTGTCACTGGTTTCTTTGGCTACAGTAGAAAATGCAGCACCAATAGCACCCCCAGAATCGCCTGATGATGCGGCAATATATACTTTCTTAAAGGGCGTCATTCTATATATTTTTCCATTTGCAACTGAATTGTTCCCACACCCCCCTGCTACAGTAAGATAATCTATTTTATACTTATTATGTAATTTGTTTAAAATATGGAATAAAATCTCTTCATATACTGCTTGTACTGAATGTGCTAAATCAAAATGAAAGGCATTCATATCTTCACCAGCTTCTCTGGGAGGGAATCCAAGTAATTGCTCAACAGACTCTTGATTAAATAGATTTGATACGGAAGGAATGCCGTCTATATTACCGTGGTCCACTACCCCCTTATGGTGAGTAAAATACTTAAGGGATAGTGTATATGAGCCATCTTCAATTGGTTTTACCACTTTTCTCAATTGATCTAAAAATTTAGGCTTTCCATATGGGGCAAGCCCCATAACTTTATATTCATCCCCAAAATGAGGAAAGCCCAAATACTGAGTAAATGCTTGATAAAAAATACCTAATGAATGAGGAAAATGTATGTTTTTATCTACTTGAATAAGGTTCCCTCTCCCTACACCCCAAGATCCGCTAGAAAAATCACCAAAACCATCAATTGAAACAACAACAGATTGATTGAAAGGGGAAACAAGATGGGCTGATGCAAGGTGTGACATGTGGTGTTCAATATACTGCACATCTGCATTAAATTTCTCATTCGGAAATGCTATCTTAAACTCATCTTCAATACTTGTTTTTTTTCCTCTCTTAATCAATCTGTCATATATTAAAGATAGGTTTGGAGCGCGGAAAATTGAATATACAACCTTATTTAATAAATTGGCACCTGGATCACTATTAATAGATACGTAATCAATATCGCCAAGTTTAATTCCCGCCTCACTCAAACAGTAACTAATTGATTCGGCAGGAAATCCAGCCCAATGCTTTACCCTTTTAAATCTCTCCTCTTCAACAGCAGCTATAAGCTTTCCATCAATAATTAAACATGCTGAAGAATCGCCATGATAGGCATTGATTCCTATAATTTTACTCACTCACTTTCTCCTATATTTTTTTGATAATTTGAATATATAGAATTGTACATTTTTTTGTATTTTTTTAAAATGCTCTTTCCGCTATATTTTTCATACAACAAATGACTATTTTTTTTCATATTATGATGCATTATATTGTTTGTTTGATATGCATCTACAATTGCATTTGAAATAGATTTATCATTATCATCTACCCACCAGCCAGCTTTGCATTTAACAAGCTGCTTCCACGGTGTATTTTTTGTCGTAATAACTGGAGTTGAGTGCATTAGAGACTCAAGAATCACCATTCCAAAATTTTCTGAATCTGATAACAAAACAAAATATTCAGAAACCTTAAATAAACATGACTTTTTATAATTATCAAGCTGGTCAAGAAATATAACTTTATCAGAAATATTATATTTTTTCGCTAATAATAACAAATATTCATAATACTTATCATCTACTAATGGTCCTCCAATTAACAAAGTCCAGTCGCAATCTCTATGCGCCATAGCCTTAATTATCTTGTGCGATCCTTTGTGTTGTATTTGTCTAGCCATGGTTGAGATATAACGTTTATCACCGTCTATGCACAACTCTTTCGTTGCTTCGTCTCTCGTTACTTTATACACACTATTGGTATCAGCAATATTAGGAATATTGTACACATTGTTATTATTGATCAACTGTTTAACCCTTGAAAGCTCATCTTCAGATGTGACATGTATAGCATTAGCACCAGTTAGCATCCTTCTAACAAACAATACATTTGCAATTTTCTTTCTTAAAGAAGAAGATTGCAAGCAGGCATCTGATAAAACGCCTCTAGTAGATACCACATATGGGATCTTTTTATATTTTGCAATAACATATGGTATTAAAGCAGAAAAATTCCATATTTCGTTAAAATGCAACACACTATTAGAGTTTGTATTCTTTAGAAGGTAGAGTAGCAAGCCTGTAGAAAACTGTAATTTTTTTCCAAATTGAATTTTGAATATTTTGTACTTAATTTTATAATTTATTATTGATGACTCATCCACATCATTGCCTAACGATAAAATTAAAGTTTGAACATTTGTTGATAGTAGCCCCCTTGCAAGACTGGGAACTGAGGTGGCGGGCCCCCCATAAATAGGATCTAGACTCTGTACAATCAGAATAATGTTCATTATTTATCAACAGTAGGTTTATACACACTGTAAACCACCTTTCCTTTTATCAAAAAGATAATAATATAAGATACAAGTAATAAAAATAGAACATTCTTTAAATTACCCATAACTAACGTAAAGTCGCTTTTATGTACTAAGAATACTAAAAAAGCTTGGTAAATCATAAAAAATACAACTTTATTTTTTCTATTTTTCCATTTTAAATTTAAATACATGATTACCGACAATACCAAGATAGTCATAATAGCTACACCAGCGTATCCGCCCGCCTGAAACATTTCTCCCCATATCGTCCCTCCAACACCATAGCTATGACCTGGATTTGCATAAAGCTCAATAGCATTAGAGAATCTGCGATTAACGGGATCTATATCTAAAATAGTATTTAGTAGTGTTATTGAGCCAAAAAACGAATCGTAGAAAGTATGGTAATTAGACATGTCTTGCTGACTAGTTAATACCAAGTTAGTGGATATTTGACCCCATTCTGCTGCAAACATATAGAACATTAATAATTCCCTTATAGACTCAAACCTTCTATCTCCTTCTGCCATTGTTGACAAATGGCTAATTAAATTAAAATTACTTGGGTCTGTTTGGTAGCCTATATAAGATATCTTATAAAGAACAAAAAAAACAAAAATTGATACAAGCATTACTGCTAATATAAATATTTTTTTTGTTAATATTTTTTCCCCATGATAAAATACGCCCACTACACCAATCAAGGTCAATACAATTGTGGCTCTAAATCCGATTAATAAGTAAAATAGTAAAGGGATCAATGCCAACAAAATTATTACTTTCCTTTTAGACGCTATACCGTAAATCAAAGCCATTGCTGCAGGAAAATGCATAAAAAACATATATTTTAGATTGGATTTTCTGACAAAATCTGCTTTATCTCCATCTATAACCCAGCCAGCTTTATACAATGCATAAATTGATACTATGTACGAAATACTTAGCAAGATTAGAGATATTCTATAATTATCCCCTTCAGTTTTTATATCGTAATCCACATCAGGGATTTTTCTATAATAATAGTCGTTTATTAGTACAAAAATCTGAAAAATCAAAGATATTACAAGCAATATAACAATACTTTCAATATTGACATCAATTATGTACGGAGGAGACCATATAACCCCATTGATGATATGAGCATGATACAAAAGAAAGCTAGCATAAAAAATAAGAAAAAAATCAATCCTGTTTCTTAGTAGTAAGTAAATTAACTGAAATGAAATTACTATATATAAGATATAAATCATAGAATAAAATTTAAATACTTTTCTTACTAAATAAATTCTCTAACACTTCAAAATCTATATCACTTTCTACTTTCATACTGCCATATTGATCCAATAAAATATGTGTAATTCTGTCATTTTTTAATGTTTGAGTTTCTAAAAAATCAGCATATTTAATACAATGAAGTCCTCCTCTTTCCTCATATACCACATCCCTTTCTAATCTTAAATCATTGTTGGTCTCTGACCCTATTAACGTATGCCCATTATGATGAAACAAGTTTCCTGTTCTTTTAATTACTGAAAGCGAAGAGGTGGCGTTGTATAAATATAAAGAATTAGCCATATTATCAATATAGCCAGAATCTCTTAATGGATACTCATAGTTGACAACCGTTATAGTATCGGGATTAAACTTGTTTAACTTTTCTACATACTTGTCCACAATATATTTTATTGTATCATCTATTTTTGTATTTAAAAGCGACAACTCTTCAGGCCTACTAT
>Ga0233440_1003504_pt1 | contig 11753 bp, 7 predicted proteins | sample SI_123_September_5_FD_182791 | JGI IMG/M metagenome (GOLD analysis project Ga0233440, IMG submission 182791) | Seawater microbial communities from Saanich Inlet, British Columbia, Canada - SI_123_September2016_120_MG | ecosystem: Environmental > Aquatic > Marine > Inlet | place: Canada: British...
AACTGTTTTTGTGGTAAAGGAGATGGACAAAAAGGCCAGTAAGATGGGTAGTTTATTTGTTGCGAGTTGCCTTAAATCATCAGTATTTTTATTTTTACCCTGGGGCATGAAAACATTGAAGTTTTTCTTCATTGTCTTCATGCTAAAAAAATAGACCAATACCTGAACATTTAAATATTTACCCGTCAGAAAGTTATTTTCCAAACTGGCCTATTCACGGCATCTCAATTCATCACTTCAACAAAGTTGTCATATATTTATATAAATCAACAGGTTTTGTCGGTTCACGATTACACACCACTAAAACATCTAAAGCCGCAGCCACGCTACCAACAAATACAGATAAATCAGCGGGTAAATCACTGCCTGAGCAAAGAGCAGTCAATGACAAAAAAGTATCTCCTGCACCGATGCGATCCACGACTTTGGTAGACAAGGCAGGAACATGGTATTTTTTTTCATTTTCCAGATCCATTAAAACAGCACCTTTTGGACCTTGAGTAATGGCAATTTGTTTGGCATTGACTCGCTCACCGACTTGTTTGGCGACTTGTTCTATTGGGTCATATAAGTTATGTGCTGCCAACCTGACCTCAGGCTCATTGAGTGAGACAAAATCAACATGACTGTAACGATTGATCACATGAAAACCACGATTACCACTGTTTATTTGGGTATTGACTGCCAAATAATTCGAATATTCCACTAAGCCATTCACCATCACAGGACTGATAAAACCATTACCAAAATCGGGAACAACAACGATGTCGTAGCTTTTCAACGATTGTTGCATCCAGTGACAAGCTTCATCATCTAACTCATTTGATTGCTCTATATCACAAAAATAGACCTCAAATAGTTTTGCCATATCACTGGTCACATAACGCCTTTTAACCAGAGTTGAAGCATTTTCATAAAAGAAAAACTGGGGATCAATATTGTTGGCTAATTTAGATTCTATATAAGCCTGGTGTGATTTTTTCTTACCCAAACCCGTTGCTAAAGCCACATTTTCAACAAAACCCGCCAGATGATTAGCCACCGCTATTGAGCCACCCGCAAAACGTTCTTCGTTATTGTATTGAACCACCATAACATTGCCTTTACCGCTTTGCCCTAATGACTCCGAATAATGGTATTCATCAATAATCGCATCACCAACAACAGCGACACGCTTATTTTTCAATTCATCCAACATTTCAATGATTTGTTTGCTGGTATATTGATCACGAAATTTTTCTAAAAATAGCTTAGTTGCAGGCTCAAAGACACAAAAATGCTCATTAATCAGCTTGGTTGAACTGTGTATTGGCTCATCGGTATAAAACACTCGCCCTGCATTTTTTGTGACGGCATCAATTTCTTTCTGAATATTACCCGTGACATCATCCGCAGCCACTTGATATTCACTGCCTTTCACATAAACATCAGGCCGAACCTGATCAATGGCTTCAATTGCTGTTGCGCTATGACAAATGGCCACAAAAACAACACAATCTAATGATGCCAGAGTTTCCGCTCGGATTTGCCCTGTAAAAACTGGACGCCCAGGCCCTTTATTAATAAAATCATCAGCGGTGATGGTAACAAATAAATAATCACCCTCTTCGGCAGCTCGTTGCAAGTGTTTTATATGACCAGGATGCATTAAATCAAATGTACCATGGCATAATACAATTGATTTTTTATCTGTTTGAAATTGCGTGGCATGTTGAGCCATTTGTTCAAGGGAAACAACCTTTACCTTTTTGTCATTCATGGATTTTTCCTAATTCTTCTGCCAATGCGTGCAATATGAATAAATGTCCAATTTCTACAATTCCATAAGAACTCGAATCCAACCAACAATTGACATCACCCAATAGTCGCAATGGGTTTTCATCATTAAACCCACTGAGTGAGATAGTTTTACCACCAATATCATTCACCACATCCACCGCATTGATGATATCTTTAGACCCCCCTGAACTGCTGATGGCAATCAACACATCGCCTGGACGTGCTATTTTAGATAAAAGTGTTGAATAACATTGATCAAAACCATAATCATTGGCCATACAAGTCAACAATGCAGGCTCATGAATAGTGCTGGCACTGATACTCGCTTGATTCACCAAATCATTAACAATATGTGATGCAACCGCGGCACTCCCTCCATTGCCAATGACATAAACTGATTTATCATACTGCTTTGCACCTAATAAAATATCATATGCACGCTGAAACCCTTGTTCAGAAGATAAAGCTGAGTTGAGCAACTCGTCTGCTCGAAGTGAACTTATCCCCTTGTGGGATAAATTTTTGTTGGCTTGAACATTCCATTTGATTTTTGAAAAAACATCACAAAATGTTTTTACTCTGGTTTGAATTGCATCCATGTTATTTTTCTTCCATGATTATTAGTAGCTTCTCTATTCTTATCGGCACTTACATCATTTTATTGAGCATTTTATATATCATCGGTAAAATCAGCTTTAATTTCTAAGGCTTTTTCTAAAATAGATTCAAAAATCGGCACCAAATCAGGATCAAAATGATGTCCAGCTTCTTCTTTTAATAGTCCAACCGCTTTTTCAACAGACCATGCTTTTTTATAAGGACGCTCACTGGTTAATGCATCAAAAACATCAGCAATCGCCACAATTCGTGCTTCTAAAGGTATTTCTTCACCAGCAATTCCCCTTGGGTAACCACTGCCATCCCATTTCTCATGATGATTCACTGCAATTTTTCGAGACATTTGCATCAAAGGAGAACCGTGTTCACCGATGATTTCACCCCCAAACTCAGCATGTTATTTCATGATTTTCCATTCATCAGCATCTAATTTTCCAGGTTTGAGTAAAATTTTGTCTGGAATTCCAATTTTACCAATATCATGCATGGGTGCGGCATTAAAGATGAGATCAACTGTTGCTTCATCAAAATCCATTTTTTCAGCCATTAATCGTGTATAATGGCTCATTCTGATAACATGCATGCCTGTTTCATTATCTTTATACTCGGCTGCACGTCCCAATCGTCGAATAATTTCAAGACGTGTTTCATTTAATTCTGCAGTGCGCTCACCCACTTTCATTTCAAGTGCTCTATTTTGATCATAAAGCGATAATTGTGTTTTAACACGTAATTGAACAACAGGAGGATTGATGGGTTTACTGATAAAATCAACGGCTCCAAGTTTAAGACAACGCACCTCTGATTCCATGTCAGTCTTTGCAGTGATAAAAATAACAGGAATTTTTGCGGTACTGATGTCTTCTTTTAATCGACGACAAACTTCATAACCATCCATTTCTGGCATCATAATATCCAGTAAAATAATATCTGGCTTAGGATTATTGTGAGCAATAGACAATGCTTTTTTGCCATTAGTTGCTATTTTAACTTTGTAGTCATTTTTAACGGCACCTCTCAATACATCAATATTTTCAGGTGTGTCATCTACAATTAAAACAGTTTTCTGGTTTTGCTGTTGAGCCATTATTTGCCCTCTACTCCGAATATTCAATTTGTGATAATAATTCTAACGCCTGTTCAAAATCATATTGACCAATACAATAATTTAGCTTATTTAGTAGAACTTGGTTTTTTTCTACCATATCTGGCAACAATTCATTGATTAAGTCAGTTGCTTCAGCATCGTCTTCTTCCAATAATTTTCTTAAATCAATCAGCCGGGGATCATTTTTTATTGATTTGTTTTCTACTGGAATATTTTCTTCTGGCTGTATCATGCTCGCTTGCCAATACCGTATACTATTAAATGTATTCTCTAACAAAGCACCCAAATGACTCAACACTGAATCATTGATTGCTTGTTGTTGATGACAAGATGCCTCTATTTCATTAGCAACTTGCTGAATTTCGGTTGCACCAATATTACCTGCAACCCCTTTCAAAGTATGAACAAGTCGTTCAGCTTGTGCATTATCTGTTTTACTGACTGTTTTAAATTGAGCGATAAAGTCCGTTTGATTTTCGACAAACAAGTTTAATAATTTAGCGTACAAGATCAAATCATTTTGAGCAATATCAAGACCTTTTTTTGTATCTACACCACTAATTTTTAGGGCAATATTTTCTTCTGTGTAACTTTGTTCATGCCCCATCATTGCCAAAGGATTTGCAGGTGTAATCCATTTTGCCATGGTTGTCATCATGTCCAGTACATTCACTGGCTTGGCAATGCAATCATTCATACCTGACTGTTTAATTTTTTCTAAATCATCCACTGTCACATTGGCAGTCATGGCAATAATGGGTAACTTTTTATATTTTTCTTGTTGGCGTAATGTTTGAGTCGCCGTATAGCCATCAATTTCAGGCATTTGAATATCCATTAAAACACCATCATAATCATTCGATTCCAACGCATAAATAGCTTCCATACCATTAACAGCAAGGTCTGCCAACATGCCATTTCGAGCTAATAATTCAAGTGCTAATTCCTGATTAATCAAATTATCTTCAACCAATAATATTTTTGCCCCACTCAATTGCTTAACGGCTTGACTAATTGTGGTATTTTGTTGATTGCTTGATAATGGCAATTCCATTTTTTGACCCAAAGCCTGAGCAATACTATGAGTTAGGTCATTTACATTAAATGGTTTGGTCAAGATAGTTTGAATGGTTTGCTCACCTGCAACCTGAATAAGCTCATCTCGGCCAAAAGCAGTTACCATAATAACAGTAGGCAAACAGGATAAATCAGGTAATTTTCGAAGCTCTTCAACAGTCGTTAAACCATCCATCACAGGCATTTTCCAATCCATAAAAACAACATCATATGGTTTATTATTTTCAGTCGATTGTCGGATAATATTTAACGCTTCAGCTCCACTATCAACACTATCGACATCAATACCATATTGACCAAGTTGACACGTTATAATTTCTCGTGCATTGGCATTATCATCCACCACTAAAACATGTAACTTATCGAAATTTATAGAATTTATTGCTTCATCCTGAGCAAAGCATTGCCCGTCTTGCAAACCTAATTTCACACTAAAAACAAATATTGTTCCAACACCCACCTGACTAGTTACATTTATTGTTCCCCCCATCAATTCAACAATTTTTTTACTGATTGCCAACCCCAGCCCCGTTCCACCATAATGACGAGTAGTCGAACTATCACCTTGACTAAACGATTGAAACAATTTAGCTTGCTGTTGCTTAGACATTCCAATACCGCTGTCAGCAATGGAAAACCCAAGCTCAACATTATTATCATGCTGTTTCAACCGATGAATTCGAATAATAACATCACCTTTTTCAGTGAATTTGATGGCATTATTAGCAAGATTGACCAATACCTGCCCCAACCTCAAGGGGTCTCCTGTTAATGCTTGAGGAACATTGGATTCAATTGATAACAACAATTCAATGCCCTTTTCCTCAGCTTTTAGAGCGATCAAATTAATCAAATTATCAAGCACGGTTTCTAAACGAAAATCAATGGATTCAAGTTTCATTTTACCCGACTCAATTTTAGAAAAATCTAAAATTTCGTTGATAATACCCAATAATGATTCTGCTGAACGATGAACTTTTTCAATATAGCTTCTTTGCTTTTGGGTTAAATCACTCTCCAACGCCAAATACGACAATCCAATAATGGCATTCATTGGTGTTCTAATTTCATGACTCATGTTGGCAAGAAAGTCACTTTTTGCCATATTGGCATCTTCAGCAATTTTTTTGGCATTCAGCACGTCTTTTTCCGCCTGTTTACGTAAACTGATATTTTGAAAAGCAGCAACAGAACCAATGATGCTATTTTCATTTCGCAATGGAATAGAGACAACGGAGGCAGGAAAAGTTGAACCATCTTGTCTTTCAAATAACTCATTATCTGAACGAAAAGTATCTCCCGTTTTCACCGTCAGCATAATGGGGCATTCTTTTGCAGGTAGAAAAGCGCCCTCAGCAGTATGTGAGTGAATTTTTGGATGAATACTTTGACCAATTAACTCTGTTTCAGGCCAGCCTAACAATCTAATGGCTTCATGATTCACGTAAGTACATATTCCATGTTGATCCAGCGCATAAACACCTTCACCAACACTGTTCATCACCGCATGCTGAAAACGATTTTGTGCCACCATTTTCTCTTCTAACTTTTTACGTGCAGATATTTCTGTGCGAATGGAAACATACTGAAAAGGTTTTCCTGACTTATTTAGAAAAGGAATAATGGAGGAATTGACCCAATAAAAACCTCCATCTTTTTTTCGATTTTTAACTTCACCGTGCCATACTTGGCCATTAGATATGGTCTTCCACATATCCTTAAAAAAATATTGATCATGCTCATCTGATTTTAACAGTCGATGATTTTTTCCTATCAACTCATCACGATGATAACCACTGAGTTGGCACAATTTGTCATTGACATAAACGATATTACCTTTGACATCAGTGATACTGACGACAGCATGTTGATCCAAAGCATATTTTTGAAAATCAATTTCGTGTATTACTTGCTTATAATGCCTAGACAAACCTTGCAATCGAACAAAAACAATAATAATTCCGCTCAGCAATAACAATGAAACTACATACAGCATCAATCGATGCCGATAAGCCATTTCAATTTGTTGTTGATGTTTTTGTAAATAATCTACTGATAATTCATCAATGATGCGAGTGACTAATCCACGTTGAACAAAGTCAATGGCGAGATTCATGTCTGAATGACTTTTAATGATTAATTTTGCATGGCGGAGAAAAACATCACGTAATTCAATAGATGCATTTTTATCATCTTTTAATAGAGACTCTAACTTTGTAATATATTGTTTGGCATGGTTCTTTTGGCTAACGTTATTTGAAAGACTAAAAGAAAGAATTGATTGCACGGTCAAGTGTATTAACTCTCTTGAAAATGGAGCATTGCTTTTTGTATTTAAAACAAACTGATGACTGATCAGTGGTAAATACGCCAGTGAATTTTTTTGCAACGCAAAATGTGTTTTAAATTGTTCAATAGCAAAATGCTTTTTCTGCGTAACAACTGTTAATTCATCTAATTTTGATGAATTAACAGTATTGATGATGAAAAGTGATGCATCAGACAATGTTTTTTCAAATATCTGGACGGATTGAGTCAACGGGTCAAAATGAGTTTGTTGCCCAGCCTTTAATTGAAGTAACGCTTCATTAATCAGGTGGTTCTGTGTTTTCAGTTGATTCAGATATGACAAAGACTGCTGATGTTGTGAATGATCAATGGCTTGACTATTGATATAACTGATTAACAGTACGCCAAATAGAATAACCACGATCAAGATGGAGATAATTTTAATGAATTGTGGTTCAATCTTAATCATAAGGATGAATACACATTACCACTGGGCTAAGGGATGATTCAAAAACAACCTTTACTATTTTTGAAGAAATTTTGTTCACAAGCAAGGTATGAAAACAGGCGCATAGTCGAACGATGAAACTGTTTGAGTAACACGATCTGTGGGCAAAAGAGCGGACAAATGTAAAGGTTAATTTTGAACCAACCCTAAGCTTGCTCTTTTTCTTTTGAGATAACAGATAAATGATCAACACGCTGAAATCCTCTCGGTAACTTATTGCCACGCCGACCTCGTTCACCACGATAATGCTCGATATCGTCTTTTTTCAAAGTAAAATGACGTTGCCCAGAATGTATCATTAAATTTTCTTCCATTTGAATCAATACAATGTCCACAACAAATTCAGTCCTTGATGCGACTCTAGCGGGAGATATATTGATAATTTTATTTCCCTTACCTTTTGACAACATAGGTAATTTATTCAATGAAAAAATCAATAAACGACCTTCATTGGTCACTGCCGCTAACATATCATCCTGTACACTGTTGATAATCTTTGGGTTTAATACCTTGGCTCCTTCTGGCAAGGTCAACAGGGCTTTACCCGCTTTATTTTTACTCAACATGTCTGAAAATTTTGCAACAAATCCGTAGCCTGCATCAGAAACCATCAGATATTTATCATCATCATCACCAGCAAATACGTTGGTAAAAAATGCGCCAGCAGGTGGGTTGAAGCGCCCAGTCAAAGGTTCGCCTTGGCCTCGTGCAGAAGGCAATGTAGAACCCAACAATGAATAGCTACGCCCTGTTGAGTCTAAAAACACAATGGATTGATTACTTTTCACTTTAACCGATGAATGATATTCATCACCTGACTTGTAGGTCAGTGACTCTGCATCAATATCATGCCCTTTAGCCGCTCTGACCCAACCTTTTTCAGACAATACAACGGTAATCGGTTCCGCAGGGTTTAAATCTTCGTCGGTTAATGCCACAGCGATTGATCGTTCAACCAACGGTGAACATCGGTCATCACCATATTTTTCGACATCTTCTAATATTTCATTTTTGACCAGTGTTTTCAAACGTCTTTCAGAATTCAAAATCTTTTCAAGCTTTAGCCGTTCATCTTCCAAGTTTTTTTGTTCAGCTCTGATTTTCATTTCTTCCAATCGGGCCAAATGGCGCAATTTGGTTTCCAAAATGACTTCAGCTTGTCGATCAGAAAGGTTAAAACGCTTAATTAATACGGGTTTTGGTTCATCTTCTGTACGAATAATTCTAATAACTTCATCCAGATTTAAAAAAGCAATCAATAAACCGTCTAAATCATGCAAACGTTCTAACACTTTATCCAATCGAAACTGCAAACGTTTTCTCACGGTTTGAATTCGATACACCAACCATTCAGTCAATATATTGAGTAAATTTTTAACTTGAGGTTTGCCGTCCAAACCGATCATATTGAAGTTAACACGGTAACTTTTTTCTAAATCAGTTGTGGCAAATAAATGAGACATTAATGCGTCACTATCCACTCTATTTGATCGTGGAACAATAACAATTCTATTGGGGTTTTTATGATCTGATTCATCCCTGACATCATCGACCATTGGCAATTTTTTTGCCCGCATTTGGTTGGCAATTTGTTCAACAATTTTTGCACCTGATACACGATAGGGTAATGCGGTTATGACAACATCTCCATCTTCTTTGGTATAAAATGCTCGAACTTTTATCGAACCATAACCTGTTTCATATAATGTTCTAATGTCTGATTTGGGTGTAATAATTTCTGCATGACTGGGAAAATCTGGGGCAATAATAATGCTGGAAATATCATCCAATGTTGCCTTTGGATGATCCAATAAATAGATGCAGGCTTGTCCAACTTCAATTAAATTATGTGGCAATATATCCGTTGCCATTCCCACCGCAATACCTGTTGAACCATTGAGCAAAACATTAGGCAAACGAGCGGGCAATAATTTAGGCTCAACCAAAGTACCATCAAAATTAGGAGTCCAGTCAACCGTGCCTTTTTTCACTTCATCCAACAACACTTTTGCGTAGGCCGTTAAACGAGCTTCCGTATAACGCATCGCAGCGAATGACTTGGGATCATCGGAAGAACCCCAGTTACCCTGACCATCCACAATGGGATAACGATAAGAAAAGTCTTGAGCCATCATCACCATAGCTTCGTAACAAGCGGTATCACCATGCGGATGAAATTTACCTAAAACATCACCCACTGTTCTGGCTGATTTTTTATGTTTAGATATTGCTGATAACCCAAGTTCCGACATTGCATAAATAATACGACGTTGAACAGGCTTTAATCCATCACCAATATTTGGCAATGCTCGATCCAAAATGACATACATTGAGTAGTCAAGATAAGCTTTTTCGGAGAATTGCTGGATCGATATTTGGTCAACTTCGGCATTCATTCTTAGTTAATGTTCCATGGTTGCATTAAATTCAATGTCAGGCCATCGCTCTATGGTTAAATCCAGATTGACTCGAGTAGTTGCCAAATAAACCAGATGCCCAGCACCATCTACCGAAAGATTGGCATAGGCTTTAATCTTAAAACTTTCGAGCATTTTTTCATCATCACATTTAACCCAACGAGCCGTAGCAACAGAGATGTTATCAAAGGCACACTCAACTTTGTATTCAGTTTTTAACCTTTCTGCAGCCACATCAAATTGTAAAATACCCACTGCACCCAAAATAATGTCGTTATTTTTCATTGGTCTAAAAACTTGTGTTGCTCCTTCTTCAGATAACTGAGTCACGCCTTTCGATAAAGCTTTCATTTTCAGAGGATCTTTTAACACCACTCGCCTAAATAATTCAGGCGCAAAATGAGGAATCCCGATGAATTTTAGATCCTCACCTTGAGAAAAAGTATCCCCTATTTGAATGGTTCCATGATTATGTAAACCAATAATATCGCCAGCAAACGCACTTTCTACATTTTTTCTTGAGTCTGCTTGAAAAGTCAGCGCGTTATTAACCATCACATCACGTTTTAAACGCACATGCTTAAACTTCATTCCTTTATTATAAACACCAGAACACACTCGTAAAAAAGCAATTCGATCGCGATGAGCAGGATCCATATTGGCTTGAATTTTAAACACAAAACCACTGAATTTTTCTTCCGAAGACTTAACTTCACGAGTTAATGCGGATCGATCCATAGGGGCTGGAGCATTCACCACAAAACTATCCAACAACTCCTGTACGCCAAAATTATTGATCGCTGAACCAAAATAGACGGGGGTTAACTCTCCATTTAAATAGGCATCATGATCAAAGCGGTGACTTGCACCTTTAACCAATTCAATTTCATCCAATAATTCGTCAACTTGATCATCCAATATTTCTCTCAACCGAGGATTATCCAGACCCTTTATGACTTCACCTTCATTGATTTTACCACCATGAGTTGGATCATATAAATGCACGGTTTCTTCTTCAATATTAAAAACACCTTTAAAGCGTTTTCCCATACCAATGGGCCAAGTAATTGGTGCGCATTTAATATTAAGAATACTTTCGACTTCATCCAATAACTCAATGGCATCACGCCCTTCTCTGTCAAGTTTATTGATGAACGTAATAATCGGTGTATTACGCAAACGACACACTTCCATCAGCTTAATGGTTCTGTTTTCAACCCCTTTCGCACAATCGATCACCATTAACGCTGAATCAACTGCCGTTAATGTTCGATAGGTATCTTCCGAGAAATCTTCATGACCAGGAGTATCTAATAAATTGACAACGCTATCATTATACTCAAATTGCATGACAGAGGTCGTTATCGAAATTCCTCTTTGTTTTTCCATTTCCATCCAGTCTGAAGTCGCATGTCGGGATGATTTTCGCCCCTTAACGGTTCCTGCTAACTGAATAGCACCACCAAATAACAGTAGTTTTTCAGTCAGTGTGGTTTTTCCCGCATCGGGATGTGAAATGATGGCAAAGGTACGCCGTCGGTGCATTTCTGTTGAGTCAGCCATGGGTTTTATTATTTTATCTATTTATATTTTATGAGTTCGACAGTATACATTCCAGATTACCAACTGTCAGGTTAAATTTAAGTTCGACCGATTATTTAGGTTTAAGAACGAAAATTAAAACTTCAGTAATACTTTACAATTAATCCACCAAATACCGCAGTTCATCATTACGCTTGTTGCAGAAACGTCAATAAACCCGTTAATCTACCTGCAAGCCATAAAGTTGACTAATTTACTCAGAATAAAAACAGTAAAAAACTTTAATTTATATTCTTTAACATCTACCTGAATCCGAAAGTTTAATTTATAAAAACTGCTGTAATCACCTGATATTACGATAAAAACATGAAAAATTATGGTAAAATAAGCATCATCAAATTGGTGAGTTCATTAT
>Ga0233440_1003505_pt1 | contig 11749 bp, 10 predicted proteins | sample SI_123_September_5_FD_182791 | JGI IMG/M metagenome (GOLD analysis project Ga0233440, IMG submission 182791) | Seawater microbial communities from Saanich Inlet, British Columbia, Canada - SI_123_September2016_120_MG | ecosystem: Environmental > Aquatic > Marine > Inlet | place: Canada: British...
GGGGCATACGGCTGGAACAGCCGATACCGGATACGAATACGCTCTTCTCGGGGGGGAGCTGTGCATCACGCAAAACACGGTGGGCGGTTGCCAGTACGGCGTGGTCGCCACAGCCAGAACACCAGCGTGCCTCGTTGCCTTCGTAGTCATCCAGCGTGAAGTAACGTTCCTGAATATCGAGAGACCAATCTGCTTTAATTCCAAACATAATTATTCTCCTGCCTCGGTTGTCTCACTGTTGCTTGTCTCATCGGTTATGAGTTGATCCAATCGCTGCTGCAGCGCCCCCTCAATCAGGTCGGGCTGTAGTGGATGGCCGTAGACCACTGACCAACAATCGACATCGAACAGTGTCTGCACACGCAGCACGGTTGCCAGTTGGGCATAACGGCGGTTCTCATCGGTGATCATTGGAGCATTCGGATCATCGCTGTAGTTGACCTCTACGGTAATCACCTTGCGGAAACGGGAGAAGATCTTCTTCAAGCCTGGTTCTAGTGGGGAGAGGAAACGCAGGTGGATGGTAGAGACCTTGCTGCCTTTCTCGCGCAGATTGTCCACCGCTTCGGTAATTGCGCCCCAGGTAGAACCCCAGCCAACCACCAGCAGATCACCGCTCTCATCACCATGAATCTTCGGTGGGGTCAGGGTGCTCTGTAGGGTTGCCAGCTTGCGGCTACGCATGCTGGTACTGTGCTGGTTCTCGTTGGATTCATAAGAGACCTTGCTGCGCTTGGTGTGCGAGAGGCCAGTCAATACATACTCCCCCTTCGGCATACCGGGAATTGGGCGCTGTGACAGGCCAGTCTTATCGTCCCAGTCATAGGCGGGGATGTCAGGATTCCACTCGGACTGATCCAGTGGCGGGGCCAACATGTCGCGGGTCACATCAGGACGTACCCAAGGCTGCACACCAGTTGCCAGATTGGCATCGGTCAATACGATGACAGGGGTGCGGAAGCTCTCGGCCAGCTTACGGGCCAATACCACCAAGCTGAAACATTCAGCGATAGTCGCGGCAGCCAGAATCACCTTCGGTGCGTCACCCGGCATTCCATAGAGGGTGGAGAGTAGATCACCCTGCTCAATTTTGGTTGGCAAGCCTGTCGAAGGGCCGCCACGTTGCACGTCGACGATCACCAGCGGAATCTCCGCCATCACCGCCAGTGCAATATTCTCAGTCTTCAGCGCCATACCGGGGCCGGAGGTGATGGTGCAGGCGGTCTTGCCTGCATAGGAGGCACCAATTGCAAAGGCGATGGCCGCAATCTCATCCTCCGCCTGATGGACAAAACCACCGGCAGCGGGGTAGACATCTGCCAAGTAGTGGGAGGCAGAGGTGGCTGGAGTGATCGGGTACATCGACACCAGCTCCATACCAGAGGCCATGACCCCCAGGCCAATCGCAGTATTACCGTTGGTCACCACCATCTTCTGCTCTCCCATCTCCTCGGCGGGGGGGATATCGAAGAAGTAATCGGGTAGCTGCTCCTCGGCAAAGGCGTAACCGGCATCAAACAGTTTTTGATTACTGGTGATGATCGCCTCTTTCTTGCCTGAGAAGGTGAGGGCGATCTCTTCGCGCCCCATTGTTGCATCGCGGTTGTAGATGCGGCAGAGCATACCCAGCACAAACATATTCTTACCCTTGCGCGGGTCTTTCACTACCTTGAGACAGGCATCATGGATCGGTAACTCATGCAGTACCAGTCCATGTTCACGGAACTCTTTTACCGCTTGAGCGTAGGAGTGCTGAATCTCGGTCGAGGCATCACTGGCCCAACGGTTGTCGAGCAGTACGATGGTCCCCTTTTTGTATGCGCCATTGGCGATACGGGAGTAGAGCACCTGCTCATTGAAGGCAACCACTAGGTCGCCCTCGTTACCGACGTTGGTCATATATTTAGAGCCAAGGCGGATGCGGATACCGCTGGCACCGGATGGGGTGCGGGCGGGTGGCTGAATCTCAGCGGGGATGATCTCTACGGTCCAGACGCCGTTATTCATCTTGGCGCTGATATTTCCGAAAGTCTGGCCGCACTTCTGTGCGCCTTCGCCAGAGTCACTGACGACCTCAACAATGTGTTCTTGAATAGTGGTTGGATTCACAAACGATTCCCTCGTAGAACAAAAATTTCTAGCTCGATCTGTGGTTCAGACCGGCGATGTTAGCCCACTATGATTGCATTAATGGGGGGTAGAAATCAAGTTTGGGGACGGTTTGGGTGTTGTCGATAACGACCTGTTAGGCGAAGTTTTGTCTGTTTTTGTCGGTTTTACTACCATTTATCGCAGCATTGAAAAAAACAATGGGGTTGATTATGTTGTTGGAAATAAGGGGTTAGAGACACTTTAGAGGTGGAAGATGGGGTTGAGCTAAATCTTGAATCAGGATAGGGTTACCTGATGAATTATCGATTGCTTGTGGTAGACGATCAGGAGAGTGTCCTCGATTACTACAGAACCATTTTTGAATCCCCTGTCGACGAAGGTTTCGAAGAGTTGTCTGCGTTTATCTATGATGTTGATAACACACCCTCAGAGGTGGTGCAGCTGTATGATTTTCTCAAGCCAGATGACACTTTTTATGTGGACTATGCTACTCAAGGTGAAGAGGCTGTTGAGTTGGTCAAAGAGTCGTTTAGAAAGGGGGAGTCGTATGCGGCGATATTGATGGATATTCGTATGCCGCCCGGAATCGATGGCTTGGAAGCCTCGAAAATCATTCGTACCTTTGACCCCAGTGTGCAGATTTTTATTATCACCGCTTATAGTGATTATAGCGTTGATGAGATCGTTGGTACCTTGAATCATGATGTGATGGTTCTAAAAAAACCATTCTATAATGAGGATCTTCTGCAGTTTACCGCCAATGCGCTCAAGTCATGGCGAAGAATGGAGAGGGTTATTGATCTGAAATGGAAGATTTGTCAGCACAGTCGAGCGGTTGAAAGTACTCCGCCTGATTCAAAAAAACAGCTCTTCACCTCTTATACTAAAGATTTTCAAGAGCTTGAGTATTTGACGGCATACAACAAAGTGTCCGGTATATTGAGGCAGGATCAGCTGCTTGATCTCTATTTTGAGAAGATTGATTCAAGGCAATCCTTTACTCTTCTGGTGGTCACTATTGAGGGCGTTGAGAAAGCACTGTATCAGTCGGGAATCAGTGCTGCGGACCACCTGTTGGCCCTCTGTGTAGAGAAAATATCCCATGCACTTCCTCGTGAATACACACTTTATGATCTTAGAGATGGGCAGATCTGCATCTACCTACCCACTCCACTTACGGGGGAGGCGGAAAAAACAGTGTTCAAGCAAATCGAAAACTCACTCTACTTTATCTTCTCTCCAGAGATGTTAAAAATTCATGTCTCTGCATCACTGCAGCTATTCAATCTGCCTGAAGATGAGCAGGCTGTAAATGACCTACTGCAGTCCAGTTTTCAAGAAGCACCATTGGGGTGGGGGGCGTTGACTGATGAAAAGGTCTGCATGCAGTAAAAGTCCCCTCCACCAAGCAGGGGGAGGGTGGGGGTTGAACCTGCCAATACTTACGCAACGATTAATAGTTAATTAACAGGATTGTCTTATGCAAAATAAAATGAGTGTGCTGCTTATAGCACTGTTCGCAACCTCCACAGCGGTTGCAGACAGTTCGTACTACAACGCACCTGGTGCTCAGGTGTGGGACCGAGCAGCAACCATGAGGAGTGAGAGCTACCCTGGCAGATCCCAGGAAGAGGTGAGGCCAGCAGATGGTGCGGGAGGCCCATCGAAAGCGGAAGTTCTAAAGTACCTTGATAAGAAGCTGGCGCGAGGAAAAGAGCGGATTTCACTGATCGAACAAGAGATAAGCTGCGTCCAGAATGTGAGTGAGCGGAATGGTTCGATATGGGGGTGTTACGAAATTGCCCAACAGAAGAAACAGCGATTGAAACAGAAAATGCAGGCTCAAAGGCCATATCAAAGGCGTAACCATCAGGGCGGTGGCGTGATGCCAAACTTTGATGGGATGAGAATGGGAATGATGCCTATGCCATGGTAGTACGCCGTGTTGTGCGGGTCAGTGAAGTTTATTGCATGCAGCTGTGAAAAGTTCAATTTCACGCTGGAGAGTGGCAGATGACTTTCGTCTGTTGCGGTTTTCGTATTGCACAATCAGTGTGCCGTCCTTGGTACCGATTACCTTGCCCCAGCGGTTATTACTCCACACTTTTGCTTCTGGTGAAACGGCTGTTACGGTTTGTCTCATGCTCAATCCTTACGTTGCTGATGGGAAGGGGACAGTCAAAGAACTGTCTAACCGATGGAGTGGGGAGCAACTTGTATTCCACTCCCCCTGTAGGGATGGATAAATGTGAAACTCCTTATTTGAGGGTAGGTAAGGTCTCTATTTTGCGGTGAGAAGCGGACTGTTTTGAGATGAGAGTAGTTTGTTGGTCAGCAGAGTATGAATAGCTTCATAAGTGCCTTCACCTGTCTGCTCCCTCCCCCAAGCAGGGGGAGGGCTGGGGAGGGGGTAGAGTGTAAGAGCTTATGCAATGCTTAATATCACCATACTCACCAATAGTTGAAGATCATCTTCGATAGGGTAGTAATATTTTCACCATTTCACTATCGTTTCGCCAAGTAGCCTCATCAAGTGGAGTGTTTCCAAAGTGGTTAGCTTGATCAGGGTCAGCCCCATAGTGTAGTAATATTTTTACCATCTCCTGGCGTTCTCGCTGCACCATATGTAAAAGTATTGGGTCACCAAATGCAGTGGTTACTGAAGGGTTGGCACCACTCTTTAATAGCAGTGTAAGCATTTGTGGAGAGGTCGCCAAATGGATCGTTGTTTTTCCAAAAGCCCCAGCTTGGTTGATTAATGGCTGTAGAGTGCCAGACTTGGCGCTTGCTTGAATTGCATCAATTTGATCGTAGCGCACCCTGTAGTGAAGTTCTGGCAAAGTAAGTGCAGAAACCTGAAGTGGCAATAGAAATAAAATAAGAAAAAGTGAAGTGATTTTATACTTCTTCATAATGGGTTCTCTAGCTGGTGTCCGAGAATAGAGGTTATGGTTTTGGAAAGTTCTTAACGGGCTTTGAAATTTGGCGCATACGTACTCCCATACTTCCCGTGTTCTGGTTGATGTGTGTCATCCTCTGATTCATTGCTTTGATAGAGTGCATTGCCTCTTCTCCTAACTGGTCGAGAACGGTGATATCTTCTGTAATTAATTTCATCTCACCGCGCATGCCACTTACATGATGGTTGATGTAGCGCATGCTTGTAACCACATCTTGCATATGTCGTACGCTGTCATTCATATGGGAAACATCTGTTTTCATACGGGAGACATTGCTCAACATAGAGACTAACTTTGTATTCATTCTCTCCATGTTATTAACAATCGTAATAAACTCCGTAGATAGGGTAGAGATATAGAAGCCGATAACAACTACGAACAGCAAAAGCAGTGTTCCGATACTTTGCACCAGGACCGCTGTTTTTCTTGTGGTTTGCTCAGAACGTTTACGTTGTTCCTTTGTCTCCTCTTTGAAGTGGCACATCTGCGCATACATCGAACGAGCCATTCTTACCTGTTCAGGAGAGTTGCTCATGGCATCGGCACCATTTTGTTGAAGAGGCGGAACGGGCGAGAAACTCGCTCAATACTGTGATCCATCCCCTGCACAATGTAGGAGACATTTTCGAGGTTATGCTCCATCTCACCAACATCTTGAATGATCGTCTCTACAACATATTTAGTATTACCTAGAGTGCCTGAGATGGTTGTCATATGTTCACCCATGCCGGCAACATTACGCTCCATTATGGTGATCTCATCTACAATGACAGGAAGGGCTGCTACGTTAGTACCGATAGCGTTGACATAATCAGACATCTCTCCGATATCGTTGAGCATCAACTCCATATGTTGATCCATCTTGGTGGTTACTTGCGCAATTTGACTGACCTGTACAGAAACTACAAAAACCAAAACAAGAATAGAGGCAGCTATTAAAACCAGACCAATAATTCCACTACGAATTACACGGTTGGTCCAGAGCGCAGTTTTTGCCCCCATCTCAGCCCGGTCTTCCAGAGACTCATGGAAATAGTCAATCCCATAGAGGAATAGCTCCTCTAAGCTCATCTCATTGACGGAGGTGCCTTCCTCCTCTTTCTGGTGATAAAGTGCGTTGTTGTTCATTAGGCTCAAGATGGTAGCACCCTACATCGCATGGCGTAGTTTAAGAGTAAATTTTATGGCACAAAAATCCAAAAAATACGTAGAAATGCGTATGTGTCTTAGTCTGTACGTGCATCAGTAGGATTGATGGCGGGATGATTGCCGAATAGTTACGCTATGCTCAGGTAAAAGTTACTGATGTAGGACTGTCTTAAGGTAATCTTCCGAAGCCACAAAATCCGGCTCTTTACCTGTATGCGCGCGTGTTAAGGGCACGACCTTTGTCCTTACTCCCATGCCACGATGATCCACATAGCCATAGTCTCGTAACACCTCCATAATGATGGTGTTTCGAGGTGATCGCTGTCCAGCTAACATTTTTTCGATGGTCATTGAGTTGGGTAACATACCAGGACTCACTACCTCGAAACGGTTACTGTATATTCCAACTTCAATCTCTACAAAACGAGTCCAGTCTCGGTGCGCTAAAGCATTGATCAATACTTCACGTACAGCCTCTAGAGGGTAGTGCCACTGAGTATCTCTCCGTAGCCCCTCGTCAATCTCAGTGGGTTCCTGCGAAATAAATGGTGTGACAGTATCTTTAAAGCGTTCGATGATCCCACCATCTACTAGCGATTTGTCTGTTCCCTTAATATCCCAGCGCCCTACCATGGGGCCATCAAGAATCTCATCCAGTAGTGCTTGGTACTCTTTATCTTCACCATTGAAAGCAAAGATACGCAGTCCCGCTTGTTTTAAATAACGTCGAGGACTTTTTCCAAACAGTACTAAGCCAGCAATAGTGCAACAGATGTTATCGACTGCTTCTGTTAGAAAGCCAAGTCCCAGCAGTCGTGTTTCCCACTCCTGCGGTGTAGAAGGAATATCGGGATCGTGCAGAATATCTTTGAGATAATTCTGTAGGCGGGCTTCATCCATGCAACTAATATCAGTACGCGGAACAGGCAATACTTCAGTATGTAGCATGCCGCCAATCTCAAATAGACGCATTTGCTGTTCACGGGTTGCCCGCCGGGAGATAGACCCTATGCGGATATAGATCTCCTCTTTGCCTCTATCGCGGACCACATAGGGCTTAGATATGCCCTGAGGAAAACTAACCACGGCAACAGTGCTTTCTTGGTCAATCTGGATCTCTTCATAAAGTGGCAAGATCATGGGGTGAATTTTATCCTGTATAACATTCATCACCCACTCCTCTAGATTGGGGCGTTGAGTGCCGCTTATTGTGCCATCGTCCTCAATACCGAGTAACACTTTTCCACCCTGAAAATTTACCAAGGCCACAACCTCCTTCGCCAACTGTTCAGGGCGAATATCATCACGCTTGAATTCGATGCCATAATTTTCACCGTTGGCAATAATTTCCAGTAACTCAGTCTTTAACATGGTTTGCTTCTCCGTGGATTATGGCACCTACTTAAAACCATATTTCTCTCTGCGTTGATTAAATGCACTTTTTCCACCTTCCAGAATATCGGCGGCTAGCTGTTGGATGGCGGGTAAATCAATGGCCCCTTGCTGGTCAGGCAAAATGCCTCCTTTATCGTCCTCTACACTCAACACGCCGATCCATTCCGCATCGCCAAATACTGGAATATTAGCGTTGTGGGTGGCGAACAGAAATTGGCGGGATAGCTTCGCTTTTCGCAACTCAGTTACGATACGTTCAGCAATAAAGGCATTATCAAGATTGTCTTCAGGTTGATCAAGAATCAAGGGGTCTTGATTGTCTAACAGCAACAAATGCAATACCGCCGTACACTGTTGTCCTGTGGATAAATTATCAATTTTACGGAAGAGTGAATCTTGCTTATCGTGTGCCACGTTCAGCTCAATTTCCATCGTGTCTGGTAGTGATAGCTCTTCTATTTCCAGTAGATTGTGTTCCTGCAAGTACCCCAATGCCTGTGCTACGATGGGTGTAATGCCCCAGTCTACTTGTTTGAGGCTGTTCTCACCTTCACGAACTCTTGTTGCCAAATTTGCTGGAGAAAAGTCTCCCTCCAGTAGCCAGGCTAACCGTTTAATACCCACACCCTCCAGCTTACAGCCCTCAAGGAGGTCTAACAGCGGCTTGCGGTCCCCTTCATTCTTCAGCGTTAGGCGTACTTTATCTTGTAGCTTTCGGTTCAATCGTTTGACCGATTTTTGCATAGCCGCAGAGCGTTCTGTTTTGGCTTCAGAAAGTTCCAGTAAGAGCTTTTTACGCTGCAAATTAAGCTCATCAATTTGTGCTTGCCGGTTTTGCATTGCCATCTGTTTGGGTTTGATTTGCTCAATCTGTTTCAGTAACGTTTGGTACTCAACACCAATTTGTCGACCGCTTTTACCTTGACTGGTGGGGATCTCTTTGAATGCCTTTTCGAGCTGCTGCTCTTCGTTGGCTATTGCAGTATGTAGTTGATGCTGGAGTGGAGGAAGAGACCCCTGTCCCTGTTTCAATAGTTGTTCGAGTTGAGTTAAAACTTGCTTTGTATCAGTTGTTAATTTATCCAGTACGGTCCGTTGTTGACGCAAAAGAGCGGCATGGGGCAAGCCATCTAATGCTTGCTCACTCAAAAAAGTGATGTCTGGCAGGCTATCCTGTATAGCGGTTATGGCATCCTGCAAGCGGTGTAACTCTTCATGGCTGCGTTCGTTCAGCTGCTTCTCTTTTTCCAGCTTAGGTACCACCTTGAGTTTTTCATCTAGCCCCAAAGCATGAAACTGCTTGGCCTGATCCAGTAGCTTAGGCAGACGTTCCACCTCCTCCTCAATTTCCCTCTTTTGCTGCAAGGCGGTGAGCAGGCTTTTGCGGTTCTCTTTCAGGTGAAGTAGTGCTTTCTCGATGGTGCTGTCAAAATCGGCATGATTCCACTCTAAAAAACGCCCCACCAGTTGATTACGGCTCTGAGGGTGGCGAGTCATCTCATAGATCTCATTTTGACCGTACAGTTCCAATCTAGGTAGCAGATCAGTTGGTTGATAAGGTGATATCTGATCATGCTCATCAACTACTACAGGTTGGTCGCCGTATTTGCGCTTAATCGTGAACTTGCGACCATGCATGGCTGCTGAGCGGATGGTTAATTCAACCATGCCTCGCTCAACACCCAAGTTGGCTTTAATAATAGCCTCATGTTGTGTCTTGGCTGAGTCAGTGAACGGGAGTAGATCTAGCGCAAAACGGATACACTCCAGTAGAGTAGATTTGCCTGCTCCACGTCCTCCGATGACCGCGTTCAGGTGCTCAGATGGTTCGATATCCATACCATCTAAATAGCCTCCAACAAAGCGTACACGCTCGATGGCTGAGGCATAATTTTTGGGTTTTTCTGAGTTGAGCCGTACCCGTGAACCTGCATCCAAAAATGCCTGTTTGAAGGAGACAAAGCAGGGTTTGGTCATTTTGATGAGGCAAGAGGCTCCATCAGCTTTTATCTCCTCGGGCTTGGCGACATCAGCGGCGTTGATAGCCGTCATCTCCCGTTCACGCTGATAGTTGGGATCTTTGTTTAAAAAAGCCTTACGGTAAAAATCACTCTTTACCCCTTTAAGATCTTCGATTGATCCCGGTATTTGTGCAGCCAACAGATCTTTGTGCTGCCAGGGGTGGTTCATTCTGCGCTTAAGCACACCATCATCGTTAGTGCTGTGTGCAGCATAAATGAAACCACCCAGTTGATTGACTGTATCAATCAGCTGAATTGCCGTCAGGTTGGTGGGTAGAACGCCCTCAAGAGGGTCTAACAGCTCCAGCCGACCCAATATACGCTCAAGCTCTTGTGTAGTTTTGCTTTCATCAAACAGGCAGACAAAATGAATTTTTTCGCTGGATGCAATCTCGAACCCCGGAAATACGACAATGCCGTTGTCGGAAAAGAGAGTGCGTAGCTTATCCATACAGTCGACCGAGCCATGGTCTGCGAGGCCAATTACCTCGATTCCAGACTCTAGGCTGGCATTCAGTAGATGCAGGTTATACTTTTCTTCGTTTAGTGTCTGTTGCTGACCGCGATGCTTGATATAGTCTGCAGAGTTGACCTGTAAAGCACACTTAAAAAAGCGTGCTTTGGTATAGGTTATTGCCTTATGATCGGTTGTTTTAGGCATAGGAGTATTTCTTACATTGAGAGGGGTTATTGGATATATTTGCGGACAGCAATTCTTGAATCATACTATGTTTTTGATTTACTCAATCTCTTTTGTTATTAGGTCAACAGGTGGTAAATAGTGTGGCTAAGGTGGTTTTCTTGTTTCTTCAGTCTTGAGTAGCTTGTCCATCCTCGGTGAGTCGATACCCCTGCAAACGGCTATTAGGCTTGTCCGGTATCGTCATCTCAATCAGACTTTCCTCCAGCGCAGGTAACAGATAACGCTCTCTAAACGATTTCCGGTCTTTTAACCCAAGAGCCCCTTGTAGCTCATCGCGGCTCATACTTCCTTTCAGTGTTGTAAGTAGCTTTCTGACTTGTGGGGTAAGTTGTGGGGTGACTTGGGGGGTGTTGCTATTGATGGTGTCGAGAATGGTCCGCAACATAAACTCAATAAAAGGGGCAGAGTCAGTCTGTTGTGTACTTTGGTTGATTGCTTGATAGTATGCTTGCTGATGGGTATGAACCATGCTCTCTATTTGAGTATGGGCAAACAGTGGATTCCAGTGGGTGAGGATTAAGGTTTGCCAGAGTCGCCCCATGCGACCATTACCATCGGCAAAGGGGTGGATAAACTCAAATTCATAGTGGAAGACGGAGCTGCTGATGAGTGGATGCTGGTCGGTACTACTTAGCCACTTCATCAGATTTTCAATCAGCTTCCTGACACGATCCGCCTGTGGGGCCATATGGAGTACCTGCTCACCATTCATCACCCCAACGTTACCACTACGGTAGCACCCTGCATCATCGATCAGCCCCTTCATCAGAACCTGATGTGCTTTAAGTAAGTGACTTGAACTACTGGGTTGCCACTGTTCAAGCTGCTCATACGCCTTGATGGCATTGCGTGCCTCTTGTATTTCGTGGGGTGGAGCGATGACAGGCTTACCTTCAAGGATTGCGGTAATCTGCTCTTCACTGAGTGTGTTGCCCTCAATGGCAAGAGAGCCATGAATGGTGCGGATGCGATTGATGCGGCGTAGACGTAGGCTGCCTTCACGTTCCTGCTGTGCCGAGTGATGCCCCAGCTTTTCACTGATCGCGGCAATCAGATGAATGATTGCCGGGGTGATGGTGAATGGAGGGGATGATGGGGGCATTGGTTGTTCAGTATTTTTTGAACTGTATCTTTATTGAGAGATCACAGGTGAGGAATGGTGGAAGGGTAAACTTGTTTTTGGAGCAGGGGCAGGTTCGGTGGTGTTGAAGTGAAAGAAGAGGCTCTAGGTGTTTAGTTTGTTTTTTGTGAGTGTTCAGGGCATAATTGAATTATAGTGACTCCGAGATCATTGATTAAAGATAAGTTCTCAGACCAGTGATTTCAAGGTGTCAAACAGCATATAAATCAATGAGATAAAAAACTGCTGGACAATTGATACTCCGTAACACACCATATGGTTGAAAAAA
>Ga0233440_1003522_pt1 | contig 11710 bp, 13 predicted proteins | sample SI_123_September_5_FD_182791 | JGI IMG/M metagenome (GOLD analysis project Ga0233440, IMG submission 182791) | Seawater microbial communities from Saanich Inlet, British Columbia, Canada - SI_123_September2016_120_MG | ecosystem: Environmental > Aquatic > Marine > Inlet | place: Canada: British...
CACTGATTATGATGGTGATGGCAAGCGTGATATATGGACTAATCCGGCAGATGCTATTGCCAGTGTGGCGAATTATTTTGCCAAACACCACTGGCAGGCAGGTAAAGAGATTGCTTTTCCAGTAACTGCGACGGGTGAACAATATAAGCAGGCATTGAGCAAAGGTTTAAAACCTGATATTAAGGCGGTGCAGCTAAAAGCCTTGCAGGTTGAGTTGCCTGCGCAAATAGTCGATGATGAATTACTTAAATTATTAAGTTTTGAACAAGAAAAAGGCAAAGACCTCTGGGTAGGCCTAGAAAATTTTTATGTTATTACCCGTTATAATCATAGCCCACTTTATGCCCTGGCAGTCTTGCAATTGAGTCAAGCAGTAAAGCAGCAATATTCCAAGACTATCAATGAATAGAGCGAGTTTAGTCTTTTTGATAGTATGGCTAAGTGCCTGTTCAGCGCCACAAAAGACTGAGCCACCTGTGGTAAAGGATGGACGTCCGGAAAATATTGCTATTGATGTTAGCGCTATTCCGGATGCGGTGCCTCGCTATGAGCTCTGGTCGGCTTCGGTTAATCCTGAGTCTTATGTGGTTTTAGGTGTAACTTATCATGTGTTACCTACCAATAAAGACTATAGACAGCAAGGCGTAGCTTCCTGGTATGGTACTAAGTTTCACCAGAAAACAACTGCGTCAGGGGACGTTTATGATATGTGGGCAATGACAGCCGCGCATAAAACATTGCCCATACCCAGTTATGTCCAAGTCACAAATTTAGATAATCAGCGCAGCATTATTGTTAGAGTCAATGATCGAGGGCCTTTTCACGCGCACCGAATTATTGATTTATCCTTTGCGGCAGCGACAAAATTAGGACTAGATAAAGCTGGTACGGGTTTTGTTGATGTCGTCGCTATTCAGCCGGGTGATGTTAAAGTAGCTATCAGCTTAGAACTTGCCAAAAAGGTTTATTATCAGGTCGGCGCGTTTGCAACACAGGAAAATGCCGCTTTAGTGCAGGAAAGTTTAACTGCAGTGCAACTGAAAAAACATAGAGTTGTGACTGTGGGTGAGTTGGAAAGCAAACTTTTTAAAGTACAGATTGGACCTATTTCTTCGGTGACAGAAGCAGATATTATCAGCGCAAAATTAAAAGCAATAGGCCTGGAAAGTGGCTACTATATTGCTGAATAAAACACCAAACCATTGCTATCGATGGGATAGCGCATTAAAAAATTTATTTTTACCATGCAGGGCATAAAAGCTGGAAAAAATTTATCTCTTTCATGAAAATAAAATCAATCACCTGCATGTTATAATTTTTTCAACTTATCGTTCATATTCCTTGTTTATGTTCCTAAAAATACAGAAAAATATACAACTAGTTTTTTTTATTTCTTTATTATTACCTGCAGCGCACAGTTATGCGGAAGGTGAAATAAAAATCCCGGCACCTCCACGTCTGGCTGCGAGCAGTTATTTCTTACAGGATTTTGATAGCGGCCGGATTCTGGCAGAGAGAAATGCGGATGTAGTGCTGCCCCCGGCGAGTCTAACAAAAATCATGACCGTCTATATTGCTTTTCGTGAGTTAAGTAATAATCGTCTCAGTCTTGATGATATGGTAACTATCAGTGAGAAAGCGTGGCGCACACCAGGCTCTAAAATGTTTATTGAGGTCAATAAACAGGTCAAGGTCGAGGATTTATTAAAAGGCATTATTATTCAATCAGGTAATGATGCCAGTGTTGCCATCGCGGAACATATTGCCGGCGATGAATACACTTTTGCCGAATTGATGAACCAGCAAGCGCAGCGCTTGGGAATGCACAGTACGCACTTTATGAATGCCACTGGACTGCCTGTTCCTGATCAGCATTACACAACTGCACGAGACTTAGCCATCTTAACGCGAGCGGTTATTAAGGAATTTCCAGAGTATTACCGTTGGGACTCAGTCAAAGAATTCTCTTATAACAATATTACCCAGCAAAATCGTAATATTTTATTATGGCGCGATGAATCCGTCGATGGTGTCAAGACAGGGCATACTGAAGAAGCAGGTTATTGTTTAATTGCTTCAGCGAAACGCGAACAAATGCGTCTGATCTCTGTTGTTTTAGGTACTAAAAGTAAAAGCGCCCGTGCTAATGAAAGCCAGACCTTATTGAATTACGGTTTCCGCTTTTATGACACGCATAAACTCTATGAAGCAAATACCGAGCTAACAACTGCCCGAGTCTGGAAAGGAGCCAGTGATACCGTTAGTTTAGGCGTTGGTGAAGATTTATACGTGACTATATCCAGGCGACATTATACGGAAATGAAAGCGGCAACCAGTGTTGATGTCAAAATTATGGCGCCGGTAAAACAAGGTGACCAGCTCGGTGTAGTTAATGTTACATTGCGCGATGAAACAGTTAGATCTATGCCTTTAGTTGCCCTAAATACTGTAGAAAAAGGCAGTTTTTTACAGCGCACCTATGACGCAGCTTTAATGTTAATTAAATAAACCTATGCAAGATAAAATAGTTTATTTGAATGGCGAGTATTTGCCTTTATCAGAGGCAAAGATCTCAGTATTAGACCGGGGGTTTTTATTTGGCGATGGGATTTATGAAGTCATCCCCGCCTATTTTGGCCAGTTGTTTTGTCTGGAAGCACATTTGCAGCGGCTAAATAATAGTTTAAATGCGATACGTTTGCCACTCGCTTTAAATACTCAGCAATGGCTGGATATTCTACAGCCGTTATTAGTTGAAGGTGATGCGCAATATATATATTTGCAGATTACGCGCGGCGTTGCAGATAAACGAGATCATGCATTTCCAGAGCATTGTAAGCCAACTGTTTTTGCCATGTGTTCTGCTATTGCGCCTTTCCCTCGGGAAAATGGCGTACAGGCCATTACCCTGGACGATATGCGCTGGCAGTTATGCAGTATTAAAGCAACTACCTTACTGGCAAATATTTTATTGCGTCAGGAAGCGGTTGATCAGGCATGCGCAGAAGCTATTTTATTAAAAGAAGGTTATGCAACAGAGGGTGCGGCAAGTAATGTGTTTGCCGTGGTTGATGATATCTTGATTACCCCAGCCAATAGCAATGAAATATTGCCCGGCATCACCCGCGATGTGATTATTGATTTGGCAAAAGTAAATGGAATAAGTATGCGTGTCGGGCTTATTTTAGAAGCAGATTTGCGTAGGGCAAGTGAAATCTGGTTGACGAGTTCTACGCGTGAAATTTTACCAGTTATCACTCTGGATAATAAGCCAGTTGGTGATGGGCAGGTCGGGCCAGTCTGGAAAACTATGCAGAAATTATTTCAAGAATATAAACGAGAAGTATTATGACTGAGCCAGTAACCGAAGATCATGACTCGCTATTTGAGTTTCCTTGCCAGTTCCCCATCAAGGCAATGGGTAAAAATATCCCCGATCTGGATGCAATCGTGGTGGCGCTTGTCCGCCGTCATGTGGATAATTTAAGTGAAAATGCAGTCAAGACTCGTGCCAGTAAAGGCGGTAAATATATCTCGATTACCGTAGAAGTCGAAGCGCAAAGCAAGGCACAACTGGATGCGATCTATATGGACTTAACGGCGTGCCCTGACATCATAATGACATTGTAGAGCGGACTGTAGTCCGCGTGTGTCACAAAGACCTATATGACGCAAAAAAAGTCTATAGCAATTAGCGCCTGCCTTCTAGGACATAAAGTCCGCTATGAAGGGGCACATCAGGGAAATAAAATAATCATACAACGATTAGTCGATCGTTTTAATATCACTGCCGTCTGCCCTGAAGTAGAAATAGGTCTAGGAGGCTGTCCGAGAATAGAAGCCGTAGTAGGGTCTCTATTCTTGGACAGCCTCCTAGGGGTCCCGCGTGAGAAAATTGAATTACACCAGCAGGGTACGAAGATAGATTTATTAACGAGTATTCACCCGGTTACAGATTTAATAGAACAGATGAACACATACGCACAGATGTTCCTGAGCAGTCATAAAATCTCCGGAATGATCTTAAAGGATAAATCACCTGGCTGCGGTGTCGCTAACTGTAAGCAATGGAATGCGGCAGGAGAAATGCAGCATAATGGTACAGGCATTTTTGCAGCAACGCTTACCAAGCTAAAACCTGATTTGCCGATGTTGCAAAGTAATTTAGTCTCTAAGGTGAATGACCTAGATGATTTTATCCAAAAAGTGACCGACTATGAATATTAAGCTACGTCACTTAGGGAGGCAAGATTATCAACGTTGCTGGCAAAAAATGCAGGACTATACCTTGGCAAGGGATGAAAATAGTGCCGATGAACTCTGGATAGTCGAACATCCCCCTGTGTTTACTCAGGGGCTCAATAGCAAACCCGAACATTTACTGCAAGTATCTGATATACCGGTGGTTAATACCGATCGGGGCGGACAAATTACCTATCATGCACCAGGGCAATTAGTTGTTTATATCTTAGTCAATATTAAACACAGAGAATTAGGTGTGCGCCAGTTAGTAACAATTATCGAGCAGTCGATGATAGTAGCGCTATCCCAATATGGTTTGCAGGCAATTGCCAAACCGGATGCACCAGGCGTTTATATACAGGATAAAAAAATCGGCTCAGTTGGTTTGCGTATTAAAAAAGGCTGCAGTTATCATGGGCTGAGCTTAAATAATGATATGGATTTAAAACCGTTTAGTTATATTAATCCCTGTGGCTATCAGGGTTTACAAGTGACTCAGTTAGCTGACCTAGGGGTGAATATCAAGACCAATGAACTGGCCGTACCGGTGGTGAATTCGATTATTAATGCACTTGTATAGCATTGAAAAGTTAAAGGAAGTCAAAAAATAATTCAAGTAATAGTAGTGTATGAACCGCTTCTCATAGGGCAGATTTGATTAATCTGCCACAACTCTTCTTTCTTGTCAGCAATAATCTAAATAACGTCTTCTACTTAGGATGCCAGTATCCATTAGTCCCGCAATGAAGAAAACCAAGAATATAGGCTTGTTCTTCGTGGTAACAGTCTGCTATAGCTTGCATTGAAATTAACATCAGTAGTACGCACTCAATAGAGCGCGTACTATCCCTATTCAGAAATATCAGGTTTTTAATATTCCAAGGCAACAAAGCTTCGACTGTTATCAACAGTATCAGCATAAGGTAAAGCAGTGAGCACCTGTGCGAGTGTATTAGAAAATAACCAGGCTTTACGCCCTATCACAAGAGGGCGAATAGCATTTTCCGCCAGGATATTGCTAATATTGAATTCTCCATGGGTGCAATACACATTGAGTTTTTTCTAGTGGTTACTCAGATAAGTCATTTCCTTACCTGTCAGGCTATCTTTAGGAAATTTATGTTGGCTTTCTTCCAGATAGTTTTAAGCTGATTCAGCATTGGAATACTCTTCTCCTGTCGTTGCTGATATTTTTCATCTACTGACCATTCTTTAATTTCTCGTTCAATGATATACAGCTTGTTAATCAGGCTCAGCAATTTACCTGCTTTTGAGGGTTTGTTATTTTTTCTCTTTTTGGCTTTGGGCTGTGCGTTATGGGCATCTTTAAAATAACGACGCACGTGATCCCAGCACCCTGGTTGAATGATACTGACGGCACTATAGCTCGCACAACCATCGGTTTGCAGATAGGCAATAAAACCATCAAGCAGGCGCATGGGCACCTTCTGACTTCGGGATGGATCATGCTCAAACAAAGCGCTTTTTTCACCGGGTGGCCCGCTCAGGCTTTTTTATACCTGACCCCGTGTTTCATCGCCCCGTATCACTGCCCCTGCATGTTGATGCTCTCGCATCAGGTTAATCAAGGGCTGAAGTGGTTTAGCCAGTGCGATCACCCAGTTTTCTAATGTTGCTCTGGAGAGTTCTCCGCCATAACGTAACAACAAGGTGCCTTTTTACCGATATAAAGGTAAGCCGTCAGCATACTTGGCAATAATGACAAAACACATTAAAATAATGCATCCCATTGCTCTGGCAATAGGATGTTTGGGCCTTTGTGCGGACTTAACTTGACGTTGTTTTTCGCCTTTAACGAGTTCGACAAAGCCCGTTTTTTCTTGCATGTATTCAAGAACACGCACTTTAGCAGGAATAATATCCAGCTCTTCTTTTGCAGATTGCTAATCTCACTGGATACGGAAGCCTGGAACCTGTCAGAAAAATTCTTGGCAATGTGCAATCAATATTTTATCCTTATTTCTTATGATTTGAGTTTGTCGACAGAACGTAACTTCAGTTACTTTGCGAAACTAGTAATTTTAATAGAGCCCATCGGCCTACTTGCCGGTCATACAGGTAAATACATGAATATAGAAAACGAGACTTTGCTAACAAGCACAGCTAAGGTTAGTCAATCTAATACAGACGCTGAAATTGCCATTAACGCTATTCAAAACTCCATAGCCGCTGATAGCGAAATTAGAGATAAGCAACTCAGAACACGTATTAAATTACTAGGCAACATCCTTGGTAAAGTGATTAAATCACAAGTTGGCAAGCCCGCTTATGATGCTGTTGAAAAGCTGCGTACGGGTTACTTGCAACTTGAGCAAGCAGAAAACCCAGCATTACAAGCTGAATTAACCGAGTTTATCGAATCTCTGTCTGCAAAAGAACTTGCTCCGATTATTCGCGCATTCAACTTGTATTTTAGTTTAGTCAATCTAGCAGAAGAAGAGCATCAGTATCACGAAAGACAAAGCCAGCTTAAATCAGATGGGCCATTCTGGACAGGTTCTGTGCTCAATACCCTAGGTGAATTCAAAGCACAAGGCCTAAATGCTGAACAGGTGCAAACGCTATTAAACAAATTGCACTATATTCCTGTATTCACTGCTCACCCAACTGAATCAAAACGACGCGCAGTAATGGATAATTTAAGGCGAATATTCCTGGATATCGGAGCCTTGAATGAAGCGGATACTTACAATAATAAGTATGTAAAAGATTCCATTTATCAAAATCTTGAGATGCAAATTCAAGTGCTTTGGCAGACTGATGAAGTGCGTCGCCAAAAGCCAACGGTTGAAGATGAAATTCGTAATGGAATATACTACTTTCGTCAGTCGTTATTTGATGCTGTTCCAGAGGTTTATCGCTACATGGAACGTGCTATTGCTAAACACTACCCTGACGATAGCATTGAAACACCAAACTTCCTGACTTTTGGTTCATGGATTGGGGGGGATAGAGATGGTAATCCATTTGTAACGCATAACACAACAGTTCAGGCCCTACTATTACAGTCTCGGGCTGTACTCTATGAATATCAGAAACGAGTACTTGATCTGGGTTGTAAGCTAACGCACTCTCGCTTTATCAGTCCTATTTCACAGGACGTGATTAAGCGCTCAGATAGTGCAGATGTTGATTTAATTGCCGCTGTTTTTAAAAAACGTCTTGAGCGATTTAAAGATGAGCCATACCGTCGTTTACTAGCTCTCATGAACGGCAGACTGCAGCAGAATATCGAATACCTTGAAGCACGTATTAACGATGCCCCAATTGATAAAAGTCTGTTTGCCTATCACAGTGAGTCGGACTTTTTGGAAGACCTGGAATTGATTCATCACTCACTATGCAGTCATGGCGATGAAAAAGTAGCGAATGCAGAATTACAAGATTTGATTCGCCTAGCCAAAACCTTCGGTTTCTATTTGATGCGTTTAGATATTCGTCAGGAATCTACTGTACATACCGATGCGGTCGCTGACCTGTTTTCGCATCTAGGTGTAGCCTATAAAAGCCTGAGCGAAAAAGAAAAGCTGGAAATTCTTGCCCAACATGTTGCATCCGCAACCATCATCGATATTCAACACCTGGCACTTGACCCAATGACTAAAGAAGTGATGGCGGTGTTCAACGTTGTGCGTGAGATGCGTAAAGAAATCAGTGAGAAGGCCTTTAATAACTACGTTATTTCAATGACGCATGAAGCTAGCCATATCATGGAAGTGTTGTTTTTAGCGCATCAGGCAGGCCTGGCAGGTTATAACGCGGGGAAAGCTTACTGCGATATTCGCATTGCGCCTTTATTTGAAACCATCGAAGACCTAGAACACATCGTGCCGGTAACGCAGGCAGTTTTTGAAAATGCTACTTACAAAGCTCTTCTTGAAGCATCTGGCAACCAGCAGGAAATCATGCTCGGCTATTCTGATTCGGCAAAAGATGGTGGGAACCTATCCTCTGCCTGGGGACTCTACCTGGCGCAGCAGCAAATCATGGTATTAGCCGATGAGCACGAAGTAGATTGTCGTTTATTTCACGGGCGCGGTGGAACCGTTGGTCGTGGCGGCGGGCCAACACACTTTGCCATCCTGTCACAGCCTACGGGGACAGTCCGCGGCTCCATTAAATTCACTGAACAGGGTGAAGTACTGTCCTATAAATATAGTAATACTGAAACGGCAATGTATGAACTCTCTCTGGGGGTAACTGGCTTGATGAAAGCTAGTAAAGGAATTGTGCAAAGTCAAGAGCAGGATAATCCAGAGTACCTTGAGATCATGCAAAAACTGGCGAAAGATGGCGAAGCCTGTTTTAGAAAACTAACTGATGATACTCCAGGGTTCTTTAACTTTTTCTACGAAGCAACGCCGGTGAACGAGATAGGATTATTGAATATAGGCTCTCGCCCGTCACACCGCAAAAAGGGAAATTTATCTAAATCATCTATCCGCGCCATTCCATGGATTTTTGGCTGGGCTCAAGCGCGGCTCACTTTTCCTGCCTGGCAAGGTACGGGGTATGCTTTAGATAACTGGACTAAACAACATGGTGATGCGCAACTCAAAGAAATGTATCAGGACTGGCCTTTCTTTAGGGCATTGGTTAGCAATATCCAGATGGCGCTATTTAAAACTGATCTTGATATAGGTGCACAGTACAGCCTATTGGGACAGAACCAGGAAATTGCACAAACGGTTTATACCCTGATTGCTGATGAATACAAGCGTTCCGAACAACGCATTCTTGAAATCAGTGGCAATCAAGCCTTAATGGCTGACACCCCCAGCATTGCACTTTCACTAAGCCGTCGAAATCCCTATCTAGTGCCTTTGAATAATATTCAGATTGCTCTGCTAAGGCGCTACAAGTCAGAAAAGGGCTCCGAGGAAGAAAAAGCGCTCTGGTTGCCTGAGCTTCTTAACAGCATCAATGCTATTGCGGCGGGTTTGCGTAACACGGGTTAATTAAGCAACGAGGACGACACACTTACACACGGGTCTTTTTATCCATCTTTTTCGTTGCAGAAATAGTTACGTAGCAAGCTATGTAACTATTTCTGCGCCTTGAATATGAATAAAAATCCTGTGCTAGATGGTCCAGTTTATTCCGTGCGTATTCTAGTAATTGAATCGGATCATCAGACAATTCAAAATAGGCGCGGCACTAAAATGAAGCTAAACGGACAATGTCTGTATATATACTTCGCGCAGCCACGTGAAGTATATTGAGGTGTTTTCAACCCAGAAACAATTCATTTTGCAAATGACAGGGTGAGGGTGCGTAGGCTTTAGCATACACAAATAGCTATTCAAGGCTTCAACACGTTGCTTTAAATTCAGTCATTTTGTTGGATGCTTTGTATGGCTTTTACTAAGCACAATATTATTTACAATATATAATTTAACGTTATATAAATATTGAAAATATAAAAAGTCTAATTACTGATAAGTCTCTTGTGCTTAGCGGGCTTACTGACTATTTTCAATAAAAATTTCGAGGCCTGTACTCATGTAGTCTGAAGCCTACTTCCCAGTTTTTCATATAATCTTCAATTCATTTAATTTCATTTTTTTAGTGTTTGAAAGGTTGTTGAAAGGTTGTCTCCTTATACTAACACTTAGTAAAAGTAGCTTAACTAAGTGTTATTGTTTATTTGAGGATGAACATCGACAGTAGTTATAAGCTATTTTCCCAGTTTTTACCCATTTGCTATAGAATGGTGGATTTAAAAATCTGTGTGAGTGGAAAATGGAAAAAATACAACTCGATACGTCTACTATACTCGGAAATTTATTTTCTGGTTTAACGGTTGCCGCCTTATCTTTTCCACTAGCATTGGCTTTTGGTGTTCAATCCGGGATGGGCGCATTTGCAGGTTTATTTGCTGCAATAGCAATCGGTATGATGACCGCCTGGTTTGGCGGAACACCTTCCATGATCAGCGGGCCTACAGGTCCAATGACAGTTATTTCTGCTGCAATTATTGCGCTTTCGATTGAAACGAGTGGTAGTCTCAGTGCCGCCATGGGAAGCATTATTACAATCTTTGTACTGGCAGGCATCATTCAGATAATCCTGGGGCTATTTAAAGCGGGAGCCTATTTTCGCTACATTCCTTATCCAGTTGTTACGGGCTTGTTTAGCGGTATTGGTATCCTGCTAATCGTATTACAGATTTTCCCCGTTTTGGGATATTCATCACCAAAAAATGTTGTGGATATTTTTATAGAGGCTCCAGGCATGCTGAAGCAGGTTAATTACGCTGCAGTGGGGCTTGCTAGTGCCACTCTTGCAATCATCTATTTATTGCCCAAAATCTCCCTTACCCTACCTGGATCATTTGTAGCATTGATTGTATTAACCCCTATTGTAACTATGCTGGGGCTGGATGTAAACCTTATTGGCCATATTTCGACTGGTTATTCTGATCTGCAAATGGACAAGCTGACCTTAAATCAGTCGCTGGGTCTATCGACCATCGTTATATCGGCTTTAATCTTAGCGGTAGTCGGTGCAATTGAATCCTTATTAACGGCTGTTGTTGCCGATAATAAAACAAAAAAAAGGCACAACTGCAATGAAGAATTGATAGGGCAAGGCATGGGCAATATGCTTTCCGCTGTTATTGGGGGTATTCCAGGCGCTGGCGCAAATATGCACACTATCTTTAATATCAAAGCCGGTGGAAGAACTCATCTTTCAGGCCTTATCAACAGTGTTACCTTGTTAATTCTAATGCTGGGTGCAGGTAGTTATGTGCACTTTATTCCATTACCCATTGTGGCTGGTATTCTAATCTCAGTTGGAATAGAACTCATCAACTTCCAGCAAATCAGAAATATCCTACGGATACCAAAAACCGAAGCGACCATTATGTTGATCGTACTAGGCCTGACTGTTTTTGACGATATTTTTCAAGCAGTCACTCTTGGCGTTGTTATGGCTACTTTTCTGTTGATGAAAAAAATGGCTGATATGACTGAAAACAAAGCATTATCAGGCACGATCGACGAATTTACGCGCGAAAAAGCATGGGCAGATGAAGCACATCTTACTCAGGAAATACAACAGAAAATTTATATTAAGCATATCAATAGTCCGGTTTTTCAACGCTTTTCCCCTGAGTTTCTAGCCCTGCCTAACAGGCATCACGAAATCGAAATAGTTATTTTGCGTATGGAAAAGGTCAGCTATATAGATTTATTGGGAGTATACGCTATTAAGGAAGCAGTCTCTGTGCTGCAAGATAACAATATTACACTGCTTGTCACAGGCCTGCAGCAACAACCTAGAGATATGCTGAAAAAAGTGCGCATGATTCCTCATATATTACCGGAGAATACTTTACACCTGGATTTTCAATCTGCAATAAAATCATTGAGCACTGTTACTCCTTATCCTTCCTCCCAAAAAAATGAAATTTGATTTCAAGTCTAAGGACGTTGAGTTTAAT
>Ga0233440_1003568_pt1 | contig 11606 bp, 10 predicted proteins | sample SI_123_September_5_FD_182791 | JGI IMG/M metagenome (GOLD analysis project Ga0233440, IMG submission 182791) | Seawater microbial communities from Saanich Inlet, British Columbia, Canada - SI_123_September2016_120_MG | ecosystem: Environmental > Aquatic > Marine > Inlet | place: Canada: British...
GTTCCATACTAACGTGGTGTTTTCTTATTCCTCAACGTTAGAGGGGTTTAATAAGTGGTATGTTCAACTCTGGGCAGAAAGCTTGGGCAAGATTAATATTAATGGTACGCGTCAAGGTTTAACGCCTTTTGGCTTAGTGGGTCCGGTTGATCAGCATAGTTTTTTACAACTGATTATGGATGGTGTTAGAGATAAAACGGTGACTTTTATTAAGATTGATGATTTAAAAAATAGCGCAACAATTCCAAAGTCAGATGATAATAAGTTTAAAGATCTGGGTGTAGAATGCGCTGAAGGCGTTAGTTTTAATGAGCTTATAAATAAGCAGGCTGATGCCACCATTGACGCTATCAATGAACAAAATAACATTCCTTGCGATGTGGTGAGTATCCGTACAGTCGATGAATACAACATTGCCAAGCTGATGTTTAGTTATCAGTTGTTGGTATCGACGATTGGTGCATTTTTGCAAATCGATACTTACGATCAACCCGGGGTTGAACAAGGTAAGTTGAATTTAGTTGAGGCGCTAGCTTCATGAGCACCATCACTAAATGCCTATTCCCGGTAGCAGGCTACGGCACACGCTTCTTGCCAGCTACCAAAGCCATCCCTAAAGAAATGCTGCCGGTACTTGTACAGCCATTAATCCAATATGGCGTGGAAGAGGCAATGAGTGCGGGTATTACGACTATGGCTATGGTCACTAGTAAGCACAAGCAGGCGATTAAAAATCACTTTGAGCCTCATGCAGATATTGAAGCTAGCATCAAAGGCACAGCCAAAGAAGATCTTCTTGATAGTGTAAATCACATATCTAAGCAATGCGACTTTACCTATATTAATCAGCAACAAATGCTTGGTTTGGGTCACGCGATCTATACTGGCAAGCCACTCATTGGTGATGAAACGTTTGCCGTTGTCCTGCCAGATGATTTATGTGCAAATAATGGTGATTCAGTGCTCACGCAAATGACAAAAATTTATGAACAACATCCAGAGTGTTGCATCGTAGCCATTGAAGAGGCCCCAATGGATGAGGTTGATAAATATGGCGTGATTGATGGCGAATTACTAGAAGATTCAAATAATGCTTATCGGGTCAACACTATGGTGGAGAAACCAAGTCCAGAAGACGCGCCAACTAATTTGGCGATTATTGGTCGCTACATCCTCACCCCAGAAATTTTTGATGTATTGGAAAATACTGATCCTGATAAAAATGGTGAAATTCAAATTACTGATGCACTGATGACACTAGCCAAACAAGGCAGGGTTATTGCTTATAAATTTCAAGGTAAGAGATTTGATTGTGGCAATGTCAAAGGCTTTGTGGTTGCCACTAATTATTTTGCCAAAATTGAAGGTTTAATATAATGAAAACCCCAAACACTATCTACCACAGCGCAACCGTTACTCGCGAACGTCGTAATCAGCTAAACAGCCATAAATCTGTTGTTATTTGGTTTACAAGTTTATCAGAATCAGCTCAATCAACACTTTGAAACAATACCATTGTTAAAAATATTTACATGATGATCTACCGCTTATGAGTCAACATATTTTCTATTACTTTATTACAATAGCATCGAGATTTACAGGTAGATTTGTACTATTATTCATTTTGGCTAATGCAATAACATTAAATGAATTTGGTTTGTTCACATATGCATTAACTTTGTCCGGAATTTTTTTGTTATTTTTTGATTACGGACATAATGTTCAATTATTAAAGGATATACCTAGAAATATAAGTAATATACCTATTATGGTAGGCACTTCGATTATTGTCAAGGTGCGTGTAATCGCCATAATATCGTTTATTTTTTATGCGTTTGATTTCTTTTCATTGTTAAATATATCTCATGAAGAGCAGACGACAGTAATGTTATTGTTGTTGGCAACCGTGGGAGTTGCGTTTATAAATTTATTTGTAGCACCATTTAAAGCAGTAGGTCGATTTGAAGTTGAAGCCCTTATTGCCTTTATTGATAACATATTAACAATAATAGTGGTATTAGCTGCAAATACTTACTATGGATTTGACGCTGCAATATTGGCATATTTTTTGTCTAAAACATTCATTTTTATAATGGCATTTTCCATATATAAAAGAAATTATAAAATAATCTTTTTTTCCACAAATGATAAGACTAGTTCAACCCCAATATTTCCATTAGCAATATATGAAATAATCGGCGGCTTATACCTCATGATTGACACTGTAATTCTAAAGATTTATGTGCCAAATGAAGATATTGCTATATATCAAGTTGGAATCAGATTATTGTTTGGAACACAGATAATCCTTTCTATAGTCAATTCAGTTTTTTTACCAAGATTAAGCGCAATTAAAGGCACACCTAGATTCACACTTTTATTTAGAAAATTAAATTTGCTTGTAGCTTTTACAGGCTTGACTTTATCTGCCTTCCTGTATGTGTTTGGAGAAGGTATTGTGGTATTTTTATTTGGTGATTTATTTTCTCAATTTTCCGAGCTTCTAATTTATTTTTGTTTGATTATTTTTCTTAGATATTTGACGGCTATGTACAGTGCCATTACGTTACTTGACGACAAGCATGTCATTCGTACATTTGCAATTTTATTGACAACTATTTTATTAATTATACTTGATTTTATTATCATTCCTTTGTATGGTATTAACGGTGCTGCGGTCGTTCTTTTATTTGCGCATATTTTATTGTTAGCTATTTTCATGACCCTGACTTATTTAAAATATAAAAAATTATTTATATTTTTATGATTATCAGTCGAAAAAAAATGCTGATGAGTGGCATATTCTTCATATATGTGCTGTCACTTATAATGAAAAACATCTTGAATTTTAGCGATGGAATTCAAGACTTAATGGTGATTGGATTTATTTTAACATTCCTTTTATTCAGTCCTGTAAGGCTAATAAATGGAATGGGTGTACTAGTCAGAGAAAAAATCACACTAATATTTATTTGTTTTTTTATTTATTTTATTTGGTTGTCAATCGGAAGTCGGATTTCTATTTTGGACATTGCACTTGAATTCCTTAGTATTTTTAAGTGGTTAATATATTTTTATCTTGGGTTTTTATCATCTTACGTATTAAGATTAAAAGGCCGGCAGTTTAATCTTCCTGATACAAAGCTTATGCTTATATGGGCGCTTTCGTTATTGCTATATTCGTTACTATTTTTTAATTGGAGTACGCTGCTAAATTCTGAACTTAATAGTTTATTTGGTTTTTATGAAAATTCGTATAGCTCATTGTTTTCTCAACGGTCAGTTTTTGGGTTATTTGGTTTTATTTTATTTTTATATGCGCTAAACAATAAAAATTACTCAAATAAGAATTTATTGATTTTGACATCAGTAATCTTTATTTTTATGTCTGGAAACAGAAAAATTCTAATAGCTGTCCTTATGATTATTTTATTTTTTGATTGGGTAAAATTTTTCAATATATCGGAATCATATAGAAAATTTATTAATTTATTTACAATATTGTTGCTACTTGTTATTGCTATTACAGTATCTAGCACTAGTTTTTTTAAAAAATCTGTTACAGAATATAGCAATTTAGAACAACCTAGGGTTGCAGCATATCTTATTAGCTATGAGATTTTAAAGGATAACTTCCCTATAGGGTCTGGTCCAGCAACATTTGCCTCTCGAGGGTCTATGATTGAATACAGTTCTCTTTATAGTGAATATGACTTGGACAATAGATGGGGTTTTAGGCAGGAGGATGAGGTAAAATTTCATAATGACACATATTGGGCTCAAATAATTAGTCAGTATGGCGCTATCGGCCTATTGTTATTTTTCTTCCTATCATTCTCTTTTTATAGATTAATTGACAGTATTGAGTTATTAGTGTCTCCAAAATTAATATTCACTGTTTTTTTATTAATATCAATAGTTACGCCATCACTACAGCGTATCGAAGTTGCTTTATTTGTCTTCTTCGTTTTTGGTGTTTTGACTGAATTGCAAAACAAAAAACAAACTTTAAATATAAAATAAGAAATGGAATTTATGAATAATAAATCTCCCCAGCTAAAGCTGCTATTAAATCGACTCTTTTATAAGCTAGAAAAAGGGTCCGTAAAATATTGCGTGATAGGTAATTACAAAAGCCTTCCAGAATATACATCTAATGATGTTGATTTTTGGGTTAGCGACATACGTAAAGCAGAAGAGATATTGCTAGAATCTGCAAGAAAAGTTGGGTTGTCATTATATATGCAGAATAAGACAGCCAATGGCACTAACAACTATTTCTACGATCCATCCTCAAAAGGAGTTGAAATAGTAAAAATTGATTTAATGACCGAAACAGCGTACAAGTCAATTTTTCCAATAGTTTCATCTAATTTGATCGCTAATAATATTGAAGAATACAATGGCTTTAATGTGGCGAATGAAACAATAGAAGGTGTAATGCACTTACTATATCCTTTGGTAGCATTTGGAATAGTAAAAGATAAATATAAGGATAAGCTACTCATCTTGGCTGATGATAATTTATTTAGAGAACAAGTTTTAAGCATATTAGGGGTTGAGCTAGGTCAATCCATTTTAAATAATCTTAAAAAAGGGGATTGGAAAGTTGTTGGGCACAATTATAAGAAAGTTAGGCGATATTTAATTTTTAGGACGTTTATCAAAATAGACTTCAAGAGATTGATGACATTTTCTAGTTTTTTCTCTAGCATTGTTAAAAGAGTTTTTAGTAAAAATGGGATTGTAGTTAGCTTTACTGGTATTGATGGTGCAGGAAAGACAAGTATTAAAGAATATCTAATGAAAAATTCCGACAAGTATTTTTCTAAAAATAGACGTGTTGAATTTTATTGGAGACCATTCTTGCTTCCAAGACTTTCCAAGTTGGTAAAGATGGAAGGGCAAAAAGAGGTGTATAACGAATCTGGCAGACGCTTGGTAAGTCAAAATAAAGCATCAATATTTAAAGGGATGATTAAGTACTGTTATTATGTATTAGATTTTATTTTTGGAAAAATTAAGTACTTTAAAGAATCGCATACGGGCGGATTGGTAATTTTTGATAGATACCACTTTGATAATATTGTTTATCCAGAGCGTTTTGGCTTTATTATAAATAAAGGTCTTATGCGCTTTATGGATAAATTTATTATCCCCCAGCCAGATATTTTGTTTTATTTTACTGCTGATGCGCTAGTTCTTTATGAGAGAAAACACGAGATTGATATTGATGTAATTAATGCACAGAAGAGGATGTACTCTGAAGAAATTAATTTAAGAAAAAATGTAATAACTATTGATACTGGTGTTACATTTGACGAGAGTGTTGGTAATGTTCTAAAAGAATGTTTTAGAATAATGAGTAAGAGGTACGAGAATTAACATGGACAGTCGTTTTTCTTTTGTATCATTATTTATTGATAAGGGTGATTCTATTATTCTAGGAAATAAATCTTATCTTAAAATGCGTGATCAATTTAAATATTGGAAAGAGTTAGGGTTTGATATAAAGATTAATAATATAGATCCTAGTATCAATAGGTTTGTTTATTTTTATAAAAATCGTTTTTTTTCAAAGTCTATTAAGCATTGTGATGTATTTGAGTATGTAATTGTTCCGAGCTTAGCAAATCCCAGATGGCTAATTTTAAATAAAAAAAATGCAATAAAGAGACATGGGCTTATAATTAAACCATCATCGATGACGGCAGTATTTGTATGGGAAATAGCTAAAATTTTAAATTATTTAAAATTATTTACTTTTATTTTTCCACATAGGATTGTATCTTCATTTCCATTGTGCAATGGTTTTGATCTGGATAATAAGCTATCTCCTTCTATTTTATATACAGGTGCCCCAGGCAAGTATCAAAAATTCACTGTTCAGTGTGTTGATGAAAGTTATGCGCCCACTTCATTTTTAAAACTAGCCAATACAGTGTCAGGGATTAGTAGAATTAAAAACGAGAGAGTGGCGCTAACGTGTTTAAACAAGGTGAATTTTAAAGAAATAAAAATACCTCTTTTAATTAGAGGCTTTAATTACAAAAATTTTTACGGAATCATTCAAGAAAATATTCTCAATATGGACAATATGTCTATGAATTTTTCTGAAGTTGATGAACTTGTTATTGAGGATCTGTATAGAAATTTTGAGCATCAGATTATTTCAACAAATGAATTTCTATTTGAATTAAAAGATTCTATAGATGAGCTTTATATTGGTAACAAAATTACATTGGCTTTAGATAAAGAATTGATCTTAACAGTTAGTCACGGGGACTATTTACCCTGGAATCGATTTAATGAAGGCAGAGTCTCTAAAGTCATAGATTGGGAGATGTTTGGTTTTAGGCCGATATTTTACGATTTATTTTATTTTATTTTACATGAATCATGCCTTGTTAAAAAGCATGGGGCGATTTCGGCTATCAATTCTAGCCTAGAAATAATCAAACGCATGCTCATTAGGGGGTCTCTGCCTTTGTACCAACATATTGAGACTATTGAGTTGCATCTTCTAATGAGTTATGTTTTGATCTTTTCACATTATTCTAAAAATAAATCAGACAGGGATTGTATTTTTTTAAATGAAATAAAACTTGGTGTGGAATATCTGTGCGCGCAGCAAAAAGGAATGTAAATGAAGATACTATCTATTAATAAATATTTCTGGAAAAAAGGTGGTAGTGAGTCAGTCTTCTTTAATGAAAAGAAAATGCTAGAATCTAATGGGCATTCTGTTATTCCATTTTCTATGCAAGGTGATAAGAATGAATCTAGTTTATATTCTCAATATTTTATTGACGAGGTGGATTATTCGAAAGCTGGAATAAAAAATCGCTTGTTAAGCGCTTCAAAAATAATATATTCATTTGAAGCTAAAAAGAAAATAACCAAACTTCTTTCGGATTATTCCGCTGATCTTGCGCATTTCCATATATTTCAGCATCAAATATCACCATCTGTATTTGGACCGCTTAGGAAGAAAAAAATTCCTATTATTTTGACACTTCATGATCTGAAGCCAATGTGTCCAAATTACAAAATGTATACTAATGGTCGTGTTTGTGAGGAGTGCAAAGGCGGTAAATTTTACAATTGTTTTAAGAATCGCTGTACAAAGGGCTCGTTGTTAGGAAGCACGATTAATACAGTTGAAATGTATCTTCACTATGCGATGGGCTACTATCAAGATGTTGATAGGTATATAGCTGTCAGTAAGTTTTATAAAAACAAAATGATTGAGTTCGGGTTTCCAGAATCTAAGATTAGTTACCTACCTAATTATGTAGATGTAGATGACTTCAATATTTCTGATGATAAGGGCTATGTATTATTTTTTGGTAGATTGTCCGAAGAGAAAGGTATTTCTACGTTGTTAGAGTCTGCTAAACAAAATAAAGATATACCGTATCATATTGCTGGAACTGGTCCGCTTGAAAAGGAATTCAAGCAAAAAGTTGTCAGAGAAGATCTTACTAATGTTAAATTTCTAGGATTTAAATCTGGCAAAGATTTAAAAAAGACAATATCAGAAGCAACCTGTGTTGTCATTCCTTCTGAGTGGTATGAAAACTGTCCAATGACAGTGTTGGAGTCATTAGCATCAGGCGTTCCTGTTATTGGTTCAAATATTGGTGGAATCCCTGAGCTTATTAATGATAAGGTGGATGGTTTTATCTTTAAAACTGGCAATTCTATTGACTTATTTGAAAAAATTCAGTGTATTTGGTCAGACAGAAAGTCTGCTAAAGCTATGGGGTTAATTGGAAGGGAAAAGATTGCAACAGAATTTAATTTGAGTGTACATTATGAAAAATTAATGTCAATTTATAAATCAGAAGTAGAAAAGTTGTAGAGAAATAAAATTTAAAGCAGGAGGAAGGCATGATTAAAAAATTAAAGACTTATGTAATGGGAATATCTAGAAGAAACAAGATAGATTATTTTTATTCTTTATGCGGCAATGGTTCAAAAATACTTGACGTTGGCGTTACAAGCAATGAACATAATAGCGAGGTCAACCTTTTTTTAAATGAGTTTAAATATGCAGATATCTTATACACTGGTCTTGCAATAGAGTCTATGTCTGATATAAGAAAAAAGCATCCAAATAAAAGATTTGTGGAATATGAAGGAAGGAAGATGCCATTTAATGATAATGAGTTTGATTGGGTTTTTGCCAATGCAGTTATTGAGCATGTGGGTGGAGCAAAAGAGCAAATTATTTTTATTAATGAGATGTTAAGAGTGTCAAAGAATGTTTTTTTTACAACACCTAATAAATATTTTCCGGTTGAGGCGCATACTAATACATTATTTAGACATTGGAATAGTCAGAATTTTTACAAGTGGTGTAAAGACAACAGTACTTATTGGAGTGAAAAAAATTTGGTATTATTGAGTCAGAAAGACCTTAATGGGTTGATGATAAAGTCACATGCAGCTAAATTTAAGATTATAAAAAACAAAATACTTTATTATCCAATGACCTTTACAGTTGTATGTTCTAAATAATGAAAGTATTTGTTATAGGCACAAGAGGTATTCCAGGCATTCCTGGAGGGGTTGAACAGCATTGTGAGCAATTGTATCCTTTAATTGCTAAAAATAATATTAGAGTTAAACTGTCTAGGCGTTCGTCATATGTTAAAGACAAACTAAGAGAATGGAAAGGGGTGGAATTAGTTGATATCTATTCTCCAAAAACTAAAAGCTTAGAAGTAATTATCCATACTTCTCTATCTATTATTTGTGCCAAATTCTGGGGGGCTGATATTGTACATATTCATGCAATAGGTCCGGCTATTATGACACCTTTGGCCAGAATATTAAGAATGAAAGTTGTGGTAACCAATCATGGTCCTGATTACGATAGGCAAAAATGGGGCGGGTTGGCAAAGTCAATTTTGCGCTTGGGTGAATATTTAGGCTGTAAATATGCAAACGAGGTGATTGTTATTTCTGAGCATATACGCGGTATTGTCCAAAAACGATGTAGTAGGGATAGTAACCTTATTTACAATGGCGTGCCGATACCAGAGTTGGTTACATCTACTAGTTATATTAAATCATTATCTCTTGCGCCACAAGGCTATATTATTGCTGTAGCAAGACTAGTTCCCGAGAAGGGGCTAAACGATCTTATTGATGCTTTCGAGGCGCTAGATAGTGATGTAAAGCTAGTTATTGCTGGAGATTCTGACCATGAAGATAGTTACTCAAAAGGCTTGAAAAATCGAGCTAAATTAAATGACAATATTTTTATGCCCGGATATGTGACTGGTTCAGATTTAGAGCAATTGTTTACTCATGCGCGTTTATTTGCCATGCCATCTTATCATGAGGGGTTGCCTATTGCGCTACTTGAGGCATTGAGTTATGGCTTGCCTGTTGTGGTGTCAGATATTCCTGCAAATGCTGAGGTAGGCCTTGCATCAGGGTGTTATTTCCCTGTAGGAAATGTTGAATTACTGACACATACAATAACTTCATGGTTAAAACTTGATATAAATGAAAGTTATAAACTAAATATCCAGTCCTGGGTCAGCAGAAAATATAATTGGGATAATATTTCAAATAGTACTATTTCTATGTATCAATCTCTTAATAGAGCTTAGTCTTTTATAAATGTATCTTTATGCACCTTAAACAGGCGCAACGGTATACCCCTATATTATTAAGTTTTTTTAAGCCAATCTAACCTTAAATGGCAATTAGCATAGACAATCCAGGCTTTCCAACTGATGTGTCAATTATTACAACTTATCGTTGTCAGATGAGATGCAAGATGTGTGATATTTGGGAGAATCCAACTGATTCAAAAAGAGAGGTTACAGCTGAAGAATTAGAGATGCTACCTAATTTTAAATTTGTGAATATAACTGGTGGAGAGCCATTTGTGCGTCGTGACCTAGAAGATATAGTAGAAGTAATGTATAGAAAATCTGATAGGGTGGTTATTTCAACTTCAGGCTACCATTATAAGCGAATCTTACAAATGGCAAAACGCTTCCCAAATATTGGGATTCGTGTAAGTATTGAAGGATTATCCCAGCATAATGATGATCTACGCGGTCGTGAAGGTGGATTTGATCGGGGGTTAAAGACACTACTGGGTTTGCGTGAGATGGGATGTAAGGATATTGGATTTGGCATGACTGTTTCAAATAAAAATTCAGGTGATGTTGTGTGGCTACATAGACTTGCAAAATCTTTAGGTATGGAATTTGCCACTGCTGCTTTTCATAATTCATTCTATTTTCATAAGGATGATAACTGGATTGATAATCAAGAGGTGGTTATCAACGATTTTCATAAATTAATAGAGGCGCTTCTTAAAGAAAAAAGCCCAAAAAGTTGGTTCCGGGCGTTTTTTAACTTAGGGTTGATTAACTATATACGTGGAGGCAAAAGAATGCTGCCTTGTGAAGCCGGTACAGCAAATTTTTTTATTGAGCCGTATGGAGATGTGTACCCGTGTAATGGTCTAGAAGATAGATATTGGAAAGAAAATATGGGCAATATCCGGGATGTTGATTCATTCGAAGAGTTGTGGCATAGCGAACAGTCCAAGAAAGTTAGGGGCTTGGTAAGCACTTGCCCGAAAAACTGTTGGATGGTTGGTACGGCAGCCCCAGTTATGAAAAAGTATATAAAAAATCCTGCCATATGGGTACTTAAAAACAAAATTAAGAGCATGCTTGGAAAACCCATTTGTATTGATGAAATACCGCAATTTGATGTTGGTCAAAATCCACTACAAGGTGACTTGCGTGGTGGAAATGCTATTTCTAAAAAGAATAATGAAATTGAGTTGGAAAATTACACTCTTACTGAAGATGAGCTGGTAGATATGTTAGCTGATTAATGGACATTTTGATTGTTGGCGGTGCAGGCTATATAGGCGCACACATGGTTAAGATGTTAGTTAATTCGGGCCATGATGTGGTGGTTTTGGATAATCTATCAACCGGGTTTCGTGAATTAGCTAAATACGGAGAGTTGGTTGTTGGTGATTTGGCAGATGAAAGCTTATTAGAAGACTTGTTTTCAAAGTATCAATTTGATGGGGTGATGCATTTCGCAGCTGCTAGCTTGGTGGGTGAGTCGATGGTTAATCCTGCTAAGTATTATCGTAATAATGTATCTAACACGATTAACTTGCTTGATGCTATGATAAAACATGAGGTGAAGTGCTTTGTGTTCTCATCAAGTGCTGCTGTGTATGGAGAGCCCAATAGTGATTTGATTGACGAGGAGCATGCAAAAGATCCTATCAATCCTTATGGCTCTACCAAGTTAATGATTGAGCGTATATTGTCAGATTATGCATCTGCTTATGGATTGAACTCTATCTCACTCAGGTATTTTAATGCATGTGGTGCTGACCCTGAGGGTGAGTTGGGCGAGTGTCATGACCCTGAAACACATTTAATCCCACTTATTTTGCAAGCTGCTTCTGGTCGAAGAGAATCAATCACAGTGTTTGGACGTGATTATGCAACTGATGACGGCACTTGTGTGCGTGATTATGTTCATATTAATGACTTATGCACTGCACATGCTTTGGCTTTAGATAAGTTAACCTCTTCAAATAA
>Ga0233440_1003578_pt1 | contig 11598 bp, 11 predicted proteins | sample SI_123_September_5_FD_182791 | JGI IMG/M metagenome (GOLD analysis project Ga0233440, IMG submission 182791) | Seawater microbial communities from Saanich Inlet, British Columbia, Canada - SI_123_September2016_120_MG | ecosystem: Environmental > Aquatic > Marine > Inlet | place: Canada: British...
ACTTTGGAGTGAATATCAAATATATTCATGAAAATAAGCGAATGGGCACAGCTGGTGCACTAAATTTTATGCGTGAATTATTGAGTGAGCCATTTTTTGTGATGAATGGAGATTTACTTACCAATATAAATTTTGAACATATGATGGACTACCATATTGAAAATAGCTCGGTAGCCACTATGGGGGTGCGAGAATATGATTTTCAGGTGCCTTATGGTGTTGTAAATTCAAAGGGTGCGAATATTAAAAGTATTGTAGAAAAGCCAGTGCATAGTTTTTATGTCAGCGGTGGAGTATATGTACTAGACGCTCAAGTTTTGGATTTTGTGCCAGAAAATGAGTTTTTTGATATGCCAACACTTTTTGAGAGGGTAATTGATAAAAACTTAAAGTGCATATCTTTCCCTATACGAGAGTATTGGCTGGATATTGGTCAAATTCATGATTATGAGAAAGCAAATCTTGAATACTGCGACATCTTTAGTGTATAAAAATAAATCATTTCTAGCAGTAATTCCTGCGCGTGGAGGTAGTAAAGGATTGCCAGGTAAAAATATTAAAAACCTGTGCGGCAAGCCGCTAATAGCATGGAGTATTGATTCAGCTCAAAAGAGTGAGTACTTGGATGAGGTTATGGTAACGACTGACAGTCAGGAAATAGCGGATATTTCTAAGAGATATGGTGCAAATGTGCCTTTCTTGAGACCCAGTTATTTGGCCTCTGATGTGGCCACAACTTTTGACACTGTTAAGCATGTAATTGATTTTTATGATGACACATTTGATTATATAGTTTTACTTGAGCCAACCTCCCCTTTGAGGAAGGAGGGTGATATAGATACTATGATTGAGAAGATTGTAGATAGTCAAAATCTATTCGATTCAATAGTTTCTATTGGAGAAGCTCATGAGCACCCGTCAATAATGAAGAAAATTACAAAGACTGGTAAAATAATGAATTATTGTCAAAGTCTTGAAATGAAATCAAGACGTCAGGACAATGATACGGTTTACTTCCCATATGGCGTTGCTTATATTGTTAAAACTAGTGTCTTTATGAAAGAGAAGACATTTTATACACAAAGATGCAATTCTTATAAGGTGGACAGGCATCAATGTTATGAAATTGATGATATGTATGATTTTTTGATAATAGAGAGTATTTTAAAATATAAAGGGGTTGGTTGATGAGATATTTAGTTATCGGTCTAGGGTCAATGGGGAAGAGAAGAGTTAGAAATTTAATGGCATTAGGTTTTGTTGATGATGTGGCTGGTTTCGATCTTAGAAAGGATAGGCGGTTAGAGGCGGAAGGGTATGGCGTTAAAACTTATGCGAATTTCGAGGAGGCTGTAAGGCAGCATAACCCAGATGCTTTTTTAATATCAACACCACCTGAAGATCATATGCATTACGCATATTTTGCAGCTAATAATAATATTAGTTGTTTTATAGAGGCTTCCGTGATTCATTCAGAAGAAATTCGGAAACTTTCTTTAATGATTGACAGTAAGAAAATTGTAATGGCTCCATCATGCACAATGAGATTTTTCCCGGGGCCTGAGAAAATTAAAGAATTGGTCAATAATAATTCAATCGGAAAGGTTTTAAATTACAACTATCAAACGGGCCAGTATTTACCTGATTGGCATCCATGGGAGGATATTAAGGACTTCTATGTGTCAAATAAAGATACGGGCGGATGTAGAGAAATTGTTCCATTTGAACTTGCATGGCTTAATGACATATTTGGTAGATCCGAGCCTTTGGCGTGTGTGAGAAGAAAACTTACAGAAATGCCTGCGGATATAGAAGACATCTACCATTGCTTACTGAACCACTCAAACAATATTATTGGAAATATAACAATTGAGGTGATTTCAAGGCCAAGAGCGACTAGAGAGATGAGGGTGCTGGGTAGCTCTGGAGAGATAATTTTTAGTGCAGATAGTGGACAGGTTAGATATATCAATACAGAAATGAACGATTGGAAGGTATTTAATCTTGACACAGGCACAGTTGAAAATGGCTATATAAATCCAGAAGAGCCGTATATCAAAGAGATAAGGGCTTTTGTTGATTCTGTAAAGGCAGTCAAAAAAGGGTTGGAGTCTTTATATCCAAACACACTTCAGGATGATTATAACGTTTTACAAACATTGTACAAGTTGGAAAGTATGAGCGAAGGAAAAGATGACTTATCAAGATAGGCTTTTAAAAGCAATACCAGGTGGGGCACATACATACAGTCGCGGCTTTGATCAATTCCCTAGTAACGCGCCACAAATTTTAAAATGTGGAAAAGGTGCGTATACCTATGATGTTGATAATAATAGATACCTAGACTATGGCATGGCATTAAGAGCGGTGAATTTAGGTTATGCAAATAAAGAAGTTAATAAGGCTGCATGGAAACAAGTTGAATATGGCAACAACCTCACTAGAGCAAGTTTGGTAGAGCTTGAGGCTGCAGAGTTAATAATAGATTTAATTGATAGCGTTGATATGGTGAAATTTACAAAAAATGGATCAACAGCCACCACTGCCGCAATCAAATTAAGTAAAGCCTATACAGGCAGGAATATGATTGCACGCTGTGAGGAACATCCATTTTTTAGTTACGATGATTGGTTTATTGGCTCTACTGAAATGAATAAAGGTGTATCTGAAAAAGATATCAAAAATACAAATATTTTTAGTTATAACGATATCAGATCCCTTGAACTACTGTTTAAAGAGTACCCCAATGAGATTGCGTGTGTAATCCTGGAGCCTTCAACAAGTGAGCATCCTAAAGATAATTTTTTACAGAAAGTTAAGCAATTGTGCAGAGAAAAGGGAGCTGTATTTATTTTGGATGAAATGATTACGGGTTTTAGATGGCACATGAAAGGTGCACAGCATTACTATAATGTTGAGCCGGATTTATGTACATTTGGCAAAGCTATGGCAAATGGATTTTCGGTAGCCGCAGTTGCAGGAAAAAGAGAAATTATGGAGCTTGGGTCGATTGAATTTAAAGGACGTGAAAGGCTTTTTCTTTTATCAACAACGCATGGTGCTGAAATGAGCGGACTTGGCGCATTTGTTGAAACAATGCGGTATATGCAAAAGAACAATGTGGTTGAGCATATTTGGGATTATGGAAAAAAATTGATCAATATACTAAATGAGACAGCAAAAGAGTTTGGGGTTGAAAGAAGCTTTGTTGCAGGAGGTATAGAGTGCAGTCCTTATTACCTTACTTTTGATAAAGATGGGAATAATTCTTTAGGGTTAAGAACTTTATTTTCACAAGAGATGATTAGAAACGGTATCTTGATGCCGTGGATTGCCCTAAGCTACAGTCATGGAGAGACTGAACTAGAGGTGACCAAAGAGGCCTTACAAAGTGTGTTTGGTGTTTACAAAAAAGCAGTTAATGAGGGTTTCGAAAAATATTTAATAGGTGATGTGATTAAACCTGTATTTAGAAAGTATAATTAATGATTATTGCTACTGTTTCACTAAATCAGATTTGGGAAAATAAAAAAGAAAATTTGCTATTATGTGAAGAATATATTAATAAAGCTTCAAATGAAAATGTAGACTTAATCATTTTTCCAGAGATGACACTTACGGGATTTTCAACAAATATTAGATTGATTGCTGAAGATGAAGAAGAAAGTAATACGATTGGTAAATTTATAGAATTATCAAAACTTTATAACATAGCTATTTTATTTGGTTTGGTAATTAAAGAAAATAATAAGACGCTAAACAGAAGTATATTTGTAGATAATAAAGGCGCTATTTTAGGTAAATACACAAAAATCCATCCTTTTAGTTTTTCAGGTGAAGGCGAATATTTTAATGCAGGGACAGAATTAACGGTTATCAGCTTTAATGATTTTAATATTGGCTTAACTATTTGTTACGATTTAAGATTTCCAGAACTCTACAGTGCTTTATCTAAGAAGAGTGATTTAGTGATTAATATTGCTAATTGGCCTAAAAATAGAGTAGATCATTGGGCTACATTATTAAAAGCAAGGGCAATAGAAAATCAAGTATTTGCAGTTGGTGTAAATAGAACAGGCGAAGATGAAAATGGACTGGAGTATGTTGAAAGTAGCAATGTATTTAATGCAAATGGCGAAAGATTAGAATTTGATGAGTACGAAGATATGAAAATATATGAGATAAATACAAATTGGACAAAAGAATTTAAAACAAAATTCAATACAACAAATGATAGAAAAATAGATTTTTATAAGGAAATATTGTAATGCTAAAAAATAAAGTAGTAGTCATTACAGGTGGTGCAGGACTTATTGGCAAAGAGTTTGTGAAAGCTGTTGTAAAAAATTCTGGAATCGCTATCATTGCAGACATCAATGAAGAGATAGGATTAAAAGTAAAAGAAAATTTGTCAAAAGAGTTAAATTCTGCAAACATAGATTTTGTAAGACTAGATATCACCTCCAAAGCCTCTTTAAATCAGTGCATTCAAGAATTGAATAACAAATATCAAAGAATTGATGCCTTGGTTAACAATGCCTATCCTAGAAATAAAAACTATGGAAGGCATTTCTTTGACGTTGAGTATAGCGATTTTGTAGAAAATACAGGATTAAATCTGGGAGGATACTTTACCGCATCGCAACAGTTTGCACTCTATTTTCAAAAGCAAGGATACGGAAATATTGTAAATATTTCATCAATTTATGGGGTGGTAGCCCCTAAATTTGAAATTTATGAAAACACATCAATGACTATGCCAGTAGAGTATGCAGCTATTAAGTCTGGTCAAATACAATTAACTAAATATATGGCAAAGTATTTTAAAGGTATAAATATTCGTGTCAACTCTTTGAGTCCTGGTGGAATTTTTGAAAATCAGCCGAAATCTTTTCTAGCAGCATATAATGAAAAATGTTCTAATAAAGGAATGTTGGATAAAAACGATCTAAATGGAACTCTTTTATACCTATTAAGCGATTCAAGTCAATATGTTAATGGGCAAAATATAATTGTAGATGATGGATTTTGTATTTAAAATTGTTGCACATTGTAAGAAGTGCAGCTGGATTCCATGATGAGAACTAGAAAACCTTCTACAGGCGACAGTGTTTATCTTGATGCGATCTCAGTTTCATCTGTATTAAGCATAATATTTTCTCATCGAATTGCGAGTGTCACTGTTCTGGAGGAAATACCACCAACCCATAATATTCTTCGATGGGTACTGCAACTTAGAGGTATAGAAGTAAATGAGATAGAATTTTTTACGGGACATCTGAGGACTGAGTCGGGTGAGTCTGTCTTCCTTCAGGCGCAGAGTTTGTCGAGCACAATTTCTTTTGATGCAGCAAAACGAATTGTAACATCCAATCATCACCTTTCTTTTATTGACAAGAAATATGGAAGAAAAACAATTCAACTGTATATTGCAAGACAGTTGTATGTTCATATAAATTATTGGACTGTTAGGGCTCTTGTGGCAAAAAACCTAAATGGTGCCAAGCAAAGCAATAAGATTTGGATAATGAAGCCAAGATTATTTGATGAGGATTTAATAAGTAATAGCTTTCCAGATATTTGCTTTAAGTTCTATCCAGTTCTAAAGTTTCCTTTTTTGTCATTGTTGTGGTTAGCATCCATTGACTACTTAAGATACATCAAGTTGTTGTATTGGGGATGTTGGCGAAATGACTGTGATAATATTTTAAGGCCCGGGAAACCTGGAGTATTATTACTACAGGAAGATAATATTCGAAAAGAACATAAGTTACGCGGTCAACCGCATTGGTTTGACTATAATGATTCGCCAGAATATGAAGTATCTTTGCTGTCTTTCAAGGGGTCAAAATTTGATGTGATTGATGGTGCAGATGAGTTTTTCGGGACTGGTGTTGCGATCCTTCCGATGTCATCATTGAGGTTGGCTCTTAGAGAATCAGGGGGGGATGAGCGAATCAAGAGTATTGTGTGCGATTTGCGTAAGCTATATGGCTCTATATTTCGATTAGATGAATATTCCGGCAAGTATTTCTCTCTCAAGGTTGCATCCTTACTTCGGCAAGCTGAACTAATGGGGGCAATGGCAATTTGGCGAAATATAAAACTTTTCTTAATAAGAGAAACCTATTATTCACTTTCAGATGCAATGCAGTTAGTTGCCCCTAGTATTGGTGTTACTACGGTTGCATACCAGTACTCAAATCTCGGGATGATATCTCCAAATATGATGTCCACGGCGGATAATTTTCTTGTTTTCTCAGATATGTATAAGGAGTTATTCAAGGTTGGAGGTATAGGGCCACAGGACTTTAAGGTAACGGGGTACCTGTATGATGACATTTCTAACTTGGTTAGTGAGAGATCAAAAAAACATCGTGATAATTTAATCAAGGCTGGTGCTTCATTTATTGTCTGTTACTTTGATGAGTCTGTTCAGAATGATCGATGGGGACTGGTGGATAAAAATGACCATTTGATTGAACTACATTTGCTTGCCAATATTGTGTTGTCAGACCCAAAATTTGCTGTTGTATTAAAATCGCAATTTATTCGTAATTCACCTTCACAGTTATATAATGAGGATATCCTGATTGAAAGTGCAATAGCGACGGGTCGGTTTCTGGAGTTAATGGAAGGTGTCCATAGAAATGATATTTATCCGACTGAGGCGGCTCTTATAGCAGATCTATGTATAAGCCATAAGTTTGGTGCTACAGCTGGATTAGAGGCTGCGATCGCTGGTGTCAGAACAGTGCTTCTCGATACTCATGGTGTCAGAACCAGTTGGGACTCTCTTTATTCGACTGTCGATATACAATACGATTCTTTTGAGGCGTTGATGAATAGTGTTGATCGTTACCGTTCAGGAAGCCCGGAGAATGAGGGGCTTGGCGACTGGGAACCAATTCTTCATCATTTTGATTCATTTAGAGACGGAGAGGCAGTGAAGAGGTTGAGGAGTTTGGTTGATGATAGGATTGAGCACGGTGTGAAGAATGTCAATTAATGACACATTGTCTGGGATTGATACAAGTGGTGTATCTGTAGTTATACCTACCCTCGGAGGGGAATCACTCTTTAAGACTGTCGATTACTTAAATGAAGGAAGCATGATTCCTGATGAAATACTCGTGTGTATTCCCGATGATCAATTTTATCGGGCGGAATCCTTGTCTCATGAAAATGTAAGGGTGATAAAGACAACTTTCTATGGTCAAGTCGCCCAAAGAGCGACCGGTTTTCAACAGGCCAAAAACCCATGGGTTCTTCAGTTGGATGATGATATATTATTGGCTAAGGATTGTCTTGAAAATTTACTTGTATATGCAAAGACACATGATAATTCCTCAGTTGGACCAAAATTGTTCGATAAAGAGACAAGTCAATATCATTCGTATATGATTCCTGATAAAAAACAATATTTGTATAAAAAAATGTTGTTTTTAGTTATTAATGGGATGCAGGGCTATGTGCCGGGAAAGATTAGCAAGGCGGGAATAAATATGGGTATCCCCTTGGGTACTGAAGATTGTAACAACATTGAATGGTTGCCTGGAGGGTGTATTTTACATCGTAAAGATAATCTGATTTTATATAATTATTATCCTTTCAAGGGCAAGGCATTTGCTGAGGATCTATACTATTCAGCACTTATTAGACAGAGAGGGGTGAATTTATGCAGGTGCGGTAATGCAAGTTGTTATGTTGATTTTTCTCATGATATAAATACTAGCATGGTAAATTATGTTCGATCATATTTAAAGAATCGTGTAGCTCTATTGGAGTTTGTAAGAAGGACCGACAAGAGTGTTTTTCGACTTAATGTTTTTTTAGTTTTAAATGTACTTCAATTGTTTATGAAATATTTGTTTAAGTCCCGTTATAATTAATTGTGCTACAATTTTTTCATATCAAAAAAAATCTCAATTCAGGAGATCCATGAATCAAATTAGTTTTTCAGGCGTAGAGTTCGCCACAGATAAAAGCAAAGCATGGCGAGAAAAGTATCTAGAAAATATGGATGTGTCCATTCCATGGAAAAAACTAGAATCAACTACTCTTCCCCACTACCCAACTACAGGTAAAGGCAGACATCCATTATTAGAAAGTTCTATAATATTTAATACTAATCAAACCGGATTAACTTAGTGTCATTTCATGTTATTTGTAGGCTTATGTTGCCGTTGTTACTAGTAAATATAACTACGGCAGCAAATATGTGGGAGGTATTAGGAATAGGTGTGGGGCAGTTATCATATTGGATTCTTATTGGACTTGCCTGGTATATCGTTCATAAGAGCGGATATTCACGATTAGCTTTATGGTTGGTTGTATTCGCGCTAGGCATGCGATTGGCTGAATTTTTTGGCGGTGGATTGATTACATCCATGTTACGAATGTCTGCGTTAGGTATTCTTTTTGTTGTGGCTGGCGCGAGAGTGTTTGGCACTAACCCTTATCTTCTGCATCGGCAACTAGTCGTTTTTCTAGCGTTATCGATTCCAGTGATGTTGCTTCAGATTTCAGGCGCAAGTCCTGTATGGATGATGTGGAATACTGAATATGCGCATGATTTAAGTATTCTCGCCCTTGATGAAATAGGTACCTTTAAAGAGATTCCTGTATATCCAACATTATTTGTTGCGTATGAAAATCTGTATTATCAGATTGGCCAAGGACGCCCCGTAGGGCTACTTTATTCGAACAATGTTCTTTCTTTCTTTGTAGCTGTAGCTGTAGCGGTGAATCTGGCGATAACTAGAAGTCATCGTTTTCAGTTATCTGATCTTATCGTGACAATGGCAATTGTTTTGACAATGTCTAAGTTAGTATATGTTGTTACTATTGTTCTTTATTTGGGGTCTTTGGTACTCGGAACATATGGAAGCAGACCTCTGGCAATACGGTTGCTTATTGCGCTACCTGTTGGATTGTTAGTATATAGTTTATTGTTTCCTGGTTTATTTGAATCCTTGATGCAAATTGAAAGACTCTTATACAGTTTTATTGTTCGAATGATGGATATTGTTCCCAACATAGGCCTAAGTGATTTTTTTGGTGCTTATTTTTCACAACAAATGGATGGGTATAATTTGCGGTTTACAGGTGAGACCGGGAGTACATCACAACTGGCAGTAGTTTCAGCCAGTAGGTTCTTTTGGCTGGGTTTTGTTCTATGCATTGTATTATTTTTCAAATATTTAAAGAGAGTCAATAGAATGAAAGTAAATCAAGCTAATGTAGAGATTTATATGGTGTTGTTGTTTGTTATAATATTCAGTCAATTCGCTTTGACGTATGTTGGCGCGATTAGTTATCAATTTATTGCAGGCGCAGCGCTATATCCTCTATTTAAAAAATTGCATATTTTTAACCAATAAGTGTATGTAGTGGCCTGACAAACTTGGACATAAAGATAGCCTTACACCCCTCAGAATTCCGCCTAAAAGTCAATGTCAAATAAAAATTAAATAAAGGTTGACCCTTAAGACGGTATCTTGTGGGGTATTGATTATTGTAGTCAAAATAATATCACTCAAAGTATGAGTAGAAAAGGAAATTGCTGTAATGGAGCGCTTCTTTAGAAGTCTTAAAACTGAACGTTTAAATTATCAAAGCTTTTCAAACCCGATGGGCTTATACAATAGGAGTGTTTCATGAGTATACTTTTCACCATAACCGACCTTGGTATGGGCGGTGCCCAGCGCCAGGTATGCGATTTGGCGGACACCCTTTTTGCGCGTGGCCATCAGGTTACAATTACTTATTTATTGCAGCCGGCTATTGTGCGACCAAAATCGAAAGAGGTTGAGTTGATTTGGCTTGGCGGAACAAAGTCGCCTATCGCAATGTTTAAAGCCCTTATGAACTTAGTCAAGCTCATTAAGAAAGTGCGGCCAGACGTGGTTCACAGCCACATGTACCACGCCAATATTGTGGCGCGTTTAGCCAAGATTTTTGTGCGTTCGCCGCGTTTGGTCTGCACTGCACACAATACAAATGAGGGTAGCGCTTTAAGAATGTTTACCTATCGCATGACCAACGCTTTAGCGGATGTGTTTACCAATGTAAGCCAAGATGCGGTGGCGGCGTTTGAAACAAAACACGCCGCTCCGATGAGTGAAATGCTTGCGATATATAATGGTATTGATACCGACACCTTTAAATTCAATGAGTCTGGTCGGACAGACATCAGAAACCAAGCGAGTTTACAAAATAAAACGGTGTTTATCGCTATTGGCCGGTTTCATGTAGAAAAAGACTATCCAAACTTGTTGGCCGCATTTAATCAACTGGTACACAATCAGCCTAATATTCATCTGCTGATCGTCGGCGATGGAGAGTTGCGAGAAACCCTAGAGCAGACAATTTCAGATAAGCAGTTAACGAATAGCGTTACTCTGCTAGGGGTTAGAAATGACATTCCCGAGCTGTTATCTGTGGCGGATGTGTTTGTATTGTCCTCTGCTTCGGAAGGGTTTGGTTTAGTGGTTGCAGAAGCAATGGCGTGTGAGCGAAGAGTAGTTGCCACCGACAGCGGCGGTGTGGCAGAAGTATTAGGGCAAGAAGGATTTTTAGTCCCACCCAAAAACAGTGAAAAACTTGCCTTAGCCATGGAAAAAGCACTGTTACTGACGGACGGTGAAGCCAAAGTGATGGGCATCGCAGCACGCAATAGAATAGTAGACAAGTACAGTCTTAATAGTGTGGTCGATAACTGGTTAAAGATTTATAATGCTGGTCAGTGAATATGGTATTAAAAATGCATACAAGCACAGAAAGAGTAATCAGAAGCGATGAGCCTTGTAGTCTAAATAAACGAATATCTTCTTTGGTAAACACCCTAACTATCCCTTAAGGGTGACAATGCAGTTATTTAAACGTATTTATACAAATCCACGAGATAGCTTTAGATGCGTAGTTTGAATAAAGATAGTGAATGAAAATTACAATAATAAATACAATGCCGGTGAGTGTGTTGAGTTTTTAGACGTGATCTAATTATCAGCTTGGTGGAACAGGAGAACCTGGTTCATTGTTTAACATTAGATTATGAAGATCATTTCCGAAAAGCCGTTGTCGCTTTGGGTAGCATACCTGTGGGTTATTTTGGAAGTTTAGCTGCTTTTAGGGTTGGTGTTCCTAAAATTGTTGCGATGCTTGAAGGGTTGGATTTTGCGCCAATAAGGCTACTTCCTCCCGCAACTGATTTGCATCAAGTGGGCACAGCATTTTTAGTGTTGAACAGAGCTGGCAATATAGTTTATGGAATGTTTTGATGTTTCAAGCATAGTTGAGTTGACAGATAATTAAGCATAATTGGAGATTAGAGTTTGAAAGTATTAATTACAGGAACAGCGGGGTTTATTGGGTTTCATTTGGCCAATAAATTGATTGCCCGTGGCGATGAAGTGATTGGGCTAGACTCAATTAATGATTATTATGATAAGCGCGTTAAATATGGGCATTTAGGATTATACTGGCGTTCATAGACTGATCATGAAGACAGGCTCTGATAACTTTAGAGCATCAAGCATTCAAGGTATCATGAAGCGCATTAAAGCCAAGGGCATTGAAGTGGTTATTTATGAGCCG
>Ga0233440_1003582_pt1 | contig 11590 bp, 9 predicted proteins | sample SI_123_September_5_FD_182791 | JGI IMG/M metagenome (GOLD analysis project Ga0233440, IMG submission 182791) | Seawater microbial communities from Saanich Inlet, British Columbia, Canada - SI_123_September2016_120_MG | ecosystem: Environmental > Aquatic > Marine > Inlet | place: Canada: British...
AAAAGGCTGCTCATAAAATCGATATAAATCATCAAAGTCATCAAATAACTCAACCAGCTCATACCACCTTTTAAAAACATTTACCCCTGTTAGTTTCGGCGTTTTATATTTTTTCATTTTCCCGTTCAAAACTTCAGACTTTTTTATTAACTCACTAGAAAATTCTTTATTAAGAAGATTTTTACTTAAATCATAAGTTTCTTTTATACCCTTTTTAGTAAGATAAGAATAGGCCGTTCCATTGTTATTAATAACTCGATAATTAACCCCACCATAAAAACGTGGATCAAATATCATGTCCAACGCCAATAAACTAAAACTAGAAACTGAAAAATGTAATTTATACATGAAATTAACTTAAAGTAGTAATCGGGCGACTTTGGGTTATATAAATCTTTCCTTTCTCAATTGCCCATTCAATGTCTTGCGGTTTTTTGTAATGCTTCTCAATACCTGTGCAAATTTTTGCTAACTTTATAATTTGTGCCCCTGTCATCTTCTGTTTTTCTTGATTATTTTTTAAAACCAATTTCCATTTAATACCCCTCTCACCGTTTCTAAGTAATTGCCTAGATTGATCGGAAATATTTATATCAATTATTGACCAATCTTTTTTATCTATTATATAACTGTCTGGCGTAATAGAACCAGACACTATTGCCTCACCCAATCCCCAACCAGCTTCAATTATAATTTGATTTTTATCCTCGGTTACCGGATGAACCGTAAAACAAATCCCAGAAACATCTGATTGAACCATTTTTTGAACAACTACTGCTACTGAAACTTTTTGATCTTGTAGGTTTTTTTCGAATCTATAAAAAATAGCTCTTGGGGTAAAAAGTGAAGACCAACATTTTTTTACTGAATCCAATAAATTTTTTTTTGTAACATTTAAATAACTCTCCAACTCTCCTGCCCAAGAAGCAATGGACGAGTCCTCGGCTGTAGCCGAACTTCTAACCGCAACATACTTAGCTCCTAATTTTTTAAAATCCCTTTTTACCTCCGAACCAATATCTTTTGGAAATTTTTCATCACGGATCATATCTCGAATTTTAACTGACGCTCTTTCAACAGAGTTAATATCATTATGCTTTATCTTTCCCAATACCGCATCGATTTCTACCCCTAAATCTGTCTCCTCTAAAAATCGATCGTATGTTTGAGCCAAAACTACAAAACCAGGTGGTACAGGAATTTTAGATTGAATCATCTCGCCAAGAGATGCCCCCTTACCACCGGCAATATTTACATCTTTATAGTTTATTTTTTTAAAATCTTTTGTAAACATATTTTATTTATTTAATATCCTTATTATACCATTTTTCACGTCTACTTCCAGGCAAATGTATACTTATTTTCTCCCATAATTTAAACTTTAGAAAAATTAAACCCGTCTCCATTTGTTTCAATGGTTATGGCTTCACAATTTCCTATTTCATGATCTCCAAAATAATCATTTAAGGCCACGCCCAAATAATCTTCGTGACCGAAAGCTACTATTTTCATATTTTTATCACTATTATCTTCCTCTATTTTTTTCTGGCCAAAACTAACTAATTCAAGTATATTTTTAAATTTTCTTTCATGAAAATCTTTAGAGCTTCCAATGTCTGGGAATATTTTTTTAATTTCTTCTGAATAATGGAAAAAGTTAGCCCCCCAAGAACCCTTGTCATCAGAGTTAATAATTTTCCTGGCCTGTTCCCATTTTTCCTTAGTTTCTTGGTCAACCTTATCCCAATTAATTTCTCCTAGGTAAGACTCTGGATTAAACACAGAGCCAACTAATGTGTTGGGAATGTTTAAAGAAAGATTATTTAAAGATCTAATGTTTTCATCTGCCATCTCTCTTGCCATTCCCTCTTTTGCATCTTTGCCTTTTTTACTGTGTGTATCAAGAATTACAAATCCTTTTTCTTTAGCAATTTTCTGATAAATCTTAGCTGTTTCAAATGCTCTCATTTCCTTACTGGAAGCAAAAAATAAAACGTCTTTTTGTGGATCTAAATTATCAAAAAACTGCTCTGCTTTTTCTTTAGCAAGCTCAATTCCTGCTTCTGGTAAGTCGTTTTCTATTTGATTATTAGGATCATGTGCGGCCTGAGGATTTTCTGATGCTAAAACGTCCTCGTAAGTTTTATAGCTAGCCCTACTGTGACGAATGAAATAAGTTGATTTTTCTTTATTTTCATTATTTACATTACTTCCCCCTTCAAATTTTTCGTTTTCCATAAATTCTAAATTATTTATTGAATATTTTGATTATACCACTATTAGCATCTACCTCAATCAAATCACCGTCATTCAAGACCTGGGTAGCAATTTTAGTTCCGATAATACATGGCTTTTTCATCTCACGAGACACTATAGATGCATGACATAATATACCACCTTGATCGGTTACAAATGCACCTGCTTTTTCCATTGCGGGTATATAATTAGGGTCCGTCATAGAAATAACTAAAATATCCCCTTTTTTTATCCTTTTCATATCACTAATTTTGTGTAATATCCTGCAAAAACCCTTAATTTTGCCTGGATAAGCAATATTTCCCTTTATTTCCTTGTTAGAAATATTAATATTATCATTTACTTTTATATACCTTGAAACAAAATCACAGTCCCTGCCAGTTAGCTCGTATCTTTTATCTCCTATCATAATAGAGCAATTTTTTATCTTTCTCTCTTTAATAATTTTTTTATAATTTAAGTTTTTATTAAGAGCTTTTCCCACCTCCTCTGAAGATAAATGTTTTAAATCTATAGCGTTAATTTTTAATCTTTTTGCTAACTCTTCAAAAATATCCCAACCATTAAACAACGCCACATAAAGAACATCGAGTCTAAAAGACCTTAAAAAACCAAAAACCTGAACCATTTCCGAAATAATATAAAAATCTTTATACCTTTTTATTTCTTTCATTACCTCTTTATTCTTTCTTTTTATTTTTGCTTCTCTTTTTAAGTTTTCCCTAAAATCACCATCCCCATTTTTAATTATTTTTTCTAATTTGTTTAAAAAATATTTATTAGTATATGGCCCATCCTCCAACATAACCATATTAATCCAGCCATACCTCAAATAATGTCTTTCTATTAACGCTTTAACTTTCACACTATTAATTTTATATTTTTTACTTCTTATAATTTCTGCTATTTTTTGTAAATCATCCCTTTCTTTTAAGACATATATTTTTTTAGTCGGGAGAGTCAAAGCTTCTTTATAGTCAAAATAATCTGAGCTACTTTTTTTCTTGTCTTTAATAAAGCTCTTTAATAAACTATCAAAATTTTCTGTTAAAAAAGCATCAAAAACATGCAAGCTAAACATAAAGGGCATATAGTCTTTACAGACAAAAATTAAATCTTCATAATTTTTATGCAATCTATCGTTACTTACTCCCTTAATTTTCCTTTTTGAAATTCTTTTCGAATAATCAACGAGATTATTTCCTTCTTTTAGGCAAAAGTTTGCGTATTTTGATAAATATTTCTTATCCTTTTTATAATTACCTTCAATAATTTTTCTAGCTTCTTGCCAGTTTTTTTCTAGATCTAAATAATCACCACTATTAAGCCAAATACCTACATCCTTCTTGAACGGCAATCCTATTTTTTTAATACTGCTCGTTGATTCACCCTCCCCAAAAATTTCAGAAAGCAAAATATTAGAGTTCCACTGCCCTCTTTTTTTCCATTTTCTATTTTTAATTTTTTTGACTATATGGCCTAATTCTTTTTTTGTCATACTTTAAAAAATATTTTAAAAGAGACTCCACTTATTTAGCGGGGCCTCCTTTTCTTTATTCAACTGATTTTTCTGATCTTGGCGGCATTTCAAGTTTCGACACCTCAAATTCCTCTAATTCTTTCCATGCTTTTCGGGATTCATCCAAAGCTTTTTCGCCCTCCGGGGTATCCCAAGTTATTTCTCTTGCAAATTTTTGTGCATATCCCAATTCTCTTTTAAGTCTTTCGTGTTCTTTTTTTAACTCTAGCGCTTCTTCGTGTCCCTCTGCCATTAATTTATCTAATTTTTTTTGTGCTTCAGCATATCTTTCCTCAAATTCTTCCGTGAATATGCCAAAATTATCCTCTTTTTTATTTTCCTCTAATTCATCTTTAAATCGTTCTTTTTCTATATCTGCACGTGCAAATTTTTCCCTGTGAGTTGGTTCATAGTTTTCTGTCATAAATTTTAAATTATTTATTTAATATTTTTATTATACCATTTTCGGCATCCACTTCAACCCAATCACCGTCTTTTAAAACCTGGGTAGCTATTCTGGTACCAATAACACACGGGATTCCAAGTTCACGAGAAACAATGGCTGCGTGTGACAACATGCCCCCTTGATCGGTTACTACCGCAGAAGCTTTTTTACATAAAGGCATTAGTTCTGGCGTGGTACTTTCTGCAACTAAAATATTGCCCTTTTTCATTTTAGAATTTATTTTTAAAATTTTTTCCATATCAACTAGCATAGGGATAATTATAACTTTTCCACGCTTTATTCCTTTATTTGCTATAACCCCTCTTATTTCACTATTTTTTTTAGATTCTTCTATCCTGGAAAAAGTGCTCCATACCGCTAAAGACTCTTTGGGTGAAAAAATTTGAAATTTATTTTTTTCGAAAATACAACTATAATACTTTTTTCTTTCTTCAATCGTCTTGTTGGATATTTTTTTATTATTAAAAAGATTGTCCAGCTCATTACTAAAGAGGTAGAAAGTATTTTCTTCGTCGTTTAAAAATTGATTGCCTATTGATCGGAGAAAATTAATCAAGGCCCCATTTTCAAAAATATATGAATTAAGCATCTCCCTCCCTTTAAACTTTAATTTACCTAAATCATTTAAATTTTTTTTAAGAACTTTATCGTCATTTTCTTGCATTTTTTTATAAGCAAGATCATGATATGAAAATTCGGTCATTCCATAAAAATGCCATAATTTAGCAAAAAATGGTAGTAGTTCTTTAAATTCCTTATATGAAACATTTTTTTTAGAAGAAAAGGCGGATATAACATTTTCCTTAGCCACTTTAATGTAATCCTGAAAATCTTTTTTATATTGATTGTATTTTTCAGAATCAGAAAAAATTTCATACCCCTTTTTTAAACATTTATTTTCTCCTTTTTTATTTATAAATGAGCGCCAATTACCTTGCTTGCATACAACAAGTGCGTCACCTAAACCAAGGGATCCCTTAACTAAAAATTCGCTATGCAGACAGGTAAGACCTCCATTCATTTTGAATAATCCTTTGTAATCTTTTACTTTTAGTTTCATGATATTTTATTAATCTTTAATTATTTATTTAATATTTTTATTATACCATTATTTGCATCGACCTCAACCAAATCACCTGTCTTTAGAACCCTTGTTGCAACCTTACTTCCAACAATACAAGGAATTTTAAATTCTCTAGAGATTATAGCCGCGTGACAAGACATACCCCCCTCATCAGTAACTACCGCCTTTGCTTTTCTAAAAATTGGCGTAAACTCCATAGTTGTCATATAGGTAACTATAATTTCACCGTCTTTAAATTCTGGTATTTTAGACGAATCCTCTAAAACCCTAACCTTACCACTAGTAACGCCCCTTGAAGCGCTTAAGCCTTTAAAAAAAGATTTTGAAACTATCTTTTCGAATGGATCGGATATTTTTTCTTCTCTTATAACTTTTTGAATATTTCTTTCACCGCTTACCATACTCAATTTTCCATTTTTTATAATTAAAGCAAATCCATTTTTCTTTCTATTTTCAGGCTCTTTTTTTTCTAGTTTTTTATTACCTTTAAAATAATCAATTATCTCTGTGTAAGAAAAATTAAACAGATCTTCTCTTGTTAACTTGGTTCTACGGGCTATTTCATCAATTAATTTATGATAACTTATTAATGATTTAGTAAGATATCCTTTTGCCCAGTCTCTTTGTGCAATTAATTCTTCCAGTGACCTAATTGCATGCAAAACATCTTTAGTTGGTTTTAATTCTTTTATTATTTCTTTCTTCTTATTGTTTAAATTATTAAAATTATCTAATAATTCCTCAAGATTCTCCTGTGGTCTCTTGTCTAAAATAAAAGCCTTTTTAAATAACTCAACCCACTTTTCTTTTTTCCAGGCACCGCTTACATACTCGCTATTAACCCATTCATACTTTTTTATGTGTTTCTCTATAAGCTCATTTTCTTTTTTATATTTTTTAAGATTTTTTGTTATTGTTTTTAGACTCTTGCCTTTAAAAACTTTTCTTATTACGGGCTTGTCTATTGCGGATGCAACTTGATAAAAATTCTTCTGTTCAGCAAAGGCAACTGTTTCTCCAATATTAACTGAAAGCATTTCTTTATAATACTGAAAATCCTTTGCTTTCCCTAAATCAACCAATCTTTTTTCTAAAAATTTAATAATTTTATAATTTTCATCAAAGCATGCCTCTATTCCCCATAACTGAACTGTTATAATTGGAGCGATAAGCATAGCGTCTATAAATTCTTTATACAATTTAAATAATTCTTTGTCGGTCAATAGTTTTAAATTAGCAGTATCTATTTCAATACACTTAAAAAATAGAGCTCCAAAAAGTTCGTTTGTTCTTTGATTAAAGTCTTTTGGAAAATTTAAATTATTATCAATACTCTTTTGAATATCTTTAAATTTTTTTCCTGATTTGAGTTGATTCTTATCGTAAAAAATATAACAACCCTTGTCCGGAACTCCGATCACAATTTGATTATTAAAATAAAAGTTAACAACTGGAGACCAGCCCCTTCCATTAAGTCCGTGCATTATAAAGCTAAGATGATTTAAGCTAGAATTTCTTCTGTGTGCCCAAAACCAATCAATTTTTTTATTTTTAATCATAAAATAATATAAACCTATTTATTTAATTCTGCTAATGCCCGCATATCTACTTCCCCGCTAAAAGGTTGGCTACCAGAAAAATCTCCTTTTACTGCAATTTTTAACTCATCACTATCATCAACTATATAATCCATATTAAAAGAACCAGACTCTCTTATAATACCTCCTGTTTTTTCAAAAAATTCCCCAGATTCCATATTAATAGATTTCCCACCATCATCAAAAACTAAATATTTTTTAAGAAAAGCCGAAACCGGGAAAGAATGGGTTACATCTATTTGCATATAGGGTTCATCCTCTGGTTGCTTGCCACCATCATTTTTCATTTTTTTTATTAAATTTTTATGTCTTGCAAGTCTTGCATATCTTTTTGCAAAAATATCGGCTAATTCCTTATAAGAAGTTTTAAATTTTTTATTTTTATCTTCCCTATTTTCATCTTCGAACATTTCACTTAAAACCTGCATATCTATTCTGTTTCTAAGTTCGGCTTCTCTTTCTTTTTCGTCAAGACTAGATAATTCCTTCTCAACTTGATCTTTTATTGTTGGTTTTATTTCTGACTGCATTTTCATTATTGTGTCTAAATCTTGGGCAAATCTTTCTTCTTTTGCATCCTCTATTGGCTGAAGAGGGACTGCTAAATTTTCATTTGTTTTTATATATTCTTTTCTTCTATGCCCAGTTTTTTTTAACTGTTCATTATGAATATTTGCTGTATCTACAGCTCGTTTAACATCACTAGTATTAACACGGATTAATCCATCCTTCGCTTTATTAATATCCATATTTTCAAAGCCAGCTATTACATGATCGTCAAAATAATCTGCTAAATCATTTTTTTCACCCTCTGCAGTTAATTTTGGACCATGACGAGCAATGATTGTTCTTAAAATAACTTCTTCTTTTTCTGGACTGTAACCAAATTCAATTTTTGATATTTCCATAAAATTTTAATTATCTTTTTAATATTTTTATTATACCATTATTTGCATCGACCTCAATCAAATCACCGTCATTCAAGACCTGGGTAGCAATTTTAGTTCCAATAATACAAGGTTTTCTAAGTTCACGCGCTACAATAGCGGCGTGACAAGTTATTCCACCTTCATCGGTAATAATAGCTAGAAAATTTTTATTAACTGCCATTAAATCGGGAGTTGTCATAGAAGTTACTAAAATTTCATTTCTCTTTATTTTATTCATATCAGCGACTTCGGTAATCTTTTTTATCCGACCAGTCACTTTTCCAACACAGGCGGAACTACCTTTTATAATATTTCCGCTTTTTAGATCAGAAACTTTTTCACTAAAAAATTTTATATTATTTACTTTATTAAATATGTCTAAACTGGGACCGCTAAAAACGCTCCCTTGATAATAAATATAACTTTCTTTTCTTTCTTTTAAGATATTAATAGGTGGCAATTTACCTAACACCTCATCATAGGTTAAAAAATAAATATATTTTTCATATTTTTCGGGCACAATTTTTTTCATTGCATTAACTATGCCGTCTATCGCAAAAAAAATAAAATTCTCGGTTGATTTTCTGGTATCATAACTTAATTTAACAACTTCTCGATTTTTTACTTCCTGTTCATAATTGCTAATTAATATAGTAGCCGTTACAATTGGCATCAATTTAGAATGCAATAAATAAATTTTTTTTAACTTATCGCGTGGATCAATTTTTTTATTGAGATTGGTTTCAATTAATTTCTTATAGTTTTCATTATATACTCGAATTAATTTTTTTAACTTTTCTAAATTTTTATCAAAATATTTAATTAAAGGAAGTGGTTGCTGTCCTGGATCTGTAAAATTATAATAAACCTTTGCCCCTTGTTTTTCTTGATACAAAAAAAGAACGTCAAAAAAAACTTTTTTATCACTAATTTCAGGCAACCCGAAACGTTCCCCATAATACCAACACTCATAAGAAATAAGCGGGTAAAAACGAGTCATCAACTTTCTATATTCTTGAATCTTTTTCACCATAACTATTTATTCTTTTATATTATTATCATTAATTATAAACTCTTTAATAATTCTATCATCTTTATCCAAATCGGAATTTATCCTGAAATAACCGCCATTTCCTGCAACTAGTACTGGAAAAGCTTTATCGGTCGCTACAAAAAAGGCCTCGGAAATGTCTGTTCCAAATTGTCCATGACCAGCCGTTATTACTACCGCTCGCTTTTTATTGGGCGGTAAATTATTTCCATGTAAAAAATAATCGTCTAGAGATTCAAAACCTTTTAAAGTTCTGGCTACTGTCGCGCTACTTACTTCTCCAATACCAGTTTTTTTATCTAGCTCCTTAGGATCATCGGTAAAGGAAGCAAAAACTGCATTGTTTTTAACAGGAAGTTCGGGATAAGGAATTTTTTGTCCGGATTTATCGGCTTTTATATTGACATTAATTTTTTCGTCCATCTCGTCATAATGCGACTTAGACGATATTGGAAACTCATCTATTGCTGACTTTAATTTACTCATAGTTGAATCATTTTCAAATTCCCCTTCTTCAATCCTGTTATATTTAAAATCAATGCCCCTTTCTTTCAAAACCTCTTCAATCACCTTAGCGGTCCCATCGGTCCTTGAAAAACGCTCAACCTCACCATTTTCAGTTGCAACATAACTGGCTAAAGTGCTAGTAACTATATAAACCGCTGTATCCTGTGAAATATTTAAACTATCAACAAATTTTTCTGCTTTAGATCGGAAAGCTTCTTGTGTTTCTGAGTCCACCTGATTATGAATATGTTTTAAATGTCTAACAAAACCGATGGTAAGCTTTGGATCAGCTGGCATCTCTATAGACGATGGACTACCACAATCAGGAATCATCTCTTTGTATGAATAAGCACCTTTTTTATAATCTGGCGGAAAACCATCGGGATAATCTGACTCCACCATAGACCTTTCTTGAGCAAAATGCTCTGTTTTTTTATCAACCATAGATTTAAGACTATCTATTTTAGAAAATACCCCTCTAATTATAAAAGTAGTTGAACCATCCTCTTCTATGATTTTTTCCGGGCTGAAATCTCCTTTTTTTTCTTGGTTTTCTTTTCTTTTATCAGATAAAATTAATTCTTTTCCTTCGAAATTTTCCATAAAATTTAAATTATTTTTTACTTAAAGTTTTAACCGTACCTTTTTCTGCATCTACCTCAACTAAATATCCGTCTTTTAAAACCTGGGTAGCGGCTTTTGCTCCAACAATACAAGGTTTTTTCATTTCTCTTGCAACAATGGCTGCATGACAAGTAATTCCTCCATCATCTGTAACTATAGCAGAAGCCTTTTTCATTGCGGGAACCAGACTTGGAAAAGTGGTGTGAGAGACCATAATATCTCCTTCATTCATTTTTCCCATTTCTTCCGGCAAATTAATAATTCTTACTCTACCCTTAGCCTTTCCCACGCAAGCACAAGTACCCGATAATTTATTAGTTAAAATCTTTTTTTCTTTTTCAATTTTTACATTAGAAAGAAATTTTTTAGCCTTTTCCCCTGTATAAATATAATTCTTACTGTCCTTCTTATATAAAATACTAAATTTAATTCTTTTATTTAATGTTTCTTCATTAAAACTACCTTTTTTAAGTGCGTTGGGTATTTCCCAATAAGCCATGAAGCGAACTTGTTTTAATGATAAATGCAACCTAAGGGCAATCTCTTTGAGAAGCATATCTAAAACATACATTCCATAAAAAAAACAATCTTTTCTATAAGCTTTTAAATGAATAACTTCGGATGCAATTTTATAAAGGTTGCCTTCTTTATCTCCAATTGATAACTTATTTATGTGATGAAGTTTTATCTCCTTTGTTTTTTTACCGTGTATTCTAATTTCTTCAAGTCGATTATTATAATCAAAATCTTCTTTTATTAACCCCTTCCATACATCTAAATAAAAATCTATTTCATATGCGGGCCCAATATAGGTAAATGGTACCCATCTCCACTTTTTATAATGAGAAATAATTTTGGTGTATATTTTTTTATTCTTTGCTTTAATAAGTCCCAAAATATCTTCTGTACTTTTTTCCGCAAATATCTTTTTTATTTTTTTATCATTATTTATTTCTTTTAAAATCTTAAGTGATGCGACCTCTTCTTTTATAGCCATAGTTAATTTTTCCGGGGTTGTCATATCAGAAAAAACTTGGGCGAAACTTATATTGTATTTATTTTTATCTACCAACTTTTTAATCGTTTTTAAAAGATAATTAGAAAAATCTTCTCCATCAGAATCAACAAACCATGTTGTGCAAATGGCATACCCATGATGAATTTTTTGATGAAAATGTAGATTCTTATAAATATCAGCTAATTCTTTGTTAGATACCTTTTTAAAATTTATTTTAGAAACCTTTTTGGCAAAAGAAAAATACTTATCACAATGCTCATAAGCTTCTTTATGTATCTTATCGATTTTTTTAGGATCCTTCTTTATTATATCTAAAGTGTCATTAACTAACTTTCGCAACTGATTTACTGGAAAATATGCAGCCTTACATTCATAGTCTTCTTGTATAAAGAAAATTTCCTTTATAGCCTTACTAATAATTGTTACATCTTGGTATTCATAAAGATCATCAATAGCTGGAGCTAACATGTGAAAACCACTTCTGCTAATTGAAAAATTTTTCCTCCAAACATTTTTAGACATAAAAAATTTAAATAAT
>Ga0233440_1003599_pt1 | contig 11517 bp, 11 predicted proteins | sample SI_123_September_5_FD_182791 | JGI IMG/M metagenome (GOLD analysis project Ga0233440, IMG submission 182791) | Seawater microbial communities from Saanich Inlet, British Columbia, Canada - SI_123_September2016_120_MG | ecosystem: Environmental > Aquatic > Marine > Inlet | place: Canada: British...
TGATTCTGGCTGATAATAGAGACCTGCATGTAGTACCCCACTATTTCTTCCAGAGCTATGAAGCCCTACTTCAGGCTCTTTGTCTACAATTGTTATGGTTAATGATGGATATTTTTCTTTTAGTTGATAGGCAATTGATAGCCCTACCATTCCTGAGCCTAAAATAAAGATATCAGTTATTTTAGAGGATAAACAATCTTTATCCATGTTTGATCTGATTATTTTTAATCTCTCTAATAAAGTTATACCATTTTATGGGGAGCATTCTTTTTAAGAAATTCACACCAAAAAGTACTCTTTTCATCTGAACTAAGTACAATGAAATAACATAAGCTACTATAATAACAAAACAATAAAGCTTTATACTAAAATTAATACTTAGCATACCACTAAGTCCCACTAACATTTGCTTAGCACTTATAAATGGTAGTAACTTATTTTGTCCTAATTTATTAATTTTGTCGTTAGGTGCTGCTTTTCTAATTAACTCACCAACGCCAGTTCTGCGATGATACAAAACCTCATCAACATATCCCCACCCCCCCTGTAATATTAAAAACAAAATAAAACTTCTATCATGTCCGGCAACACCAGGAAAAACCTCAAAACATTTTTTTAGAGAACTCGTACGAATAACACCATGTAAGAAAAGATTATTTTTAATCCATTTCCCATAGTCAACTGGCAATAAAAGTGACGTGATAAGCTGATATTGGTTAAGTTTCTCTGGATCCCATTTTCCAGCGAAGTTGATAATATAAGAACTACCATCCATATTGATCATTTCAATATTGCCAGAAGCTAACACCATATCTTTATCTTTTTCCAGTTTCTTAACTAAGGAGCTTACATAGTTATTTTTCCAAAAATCATCTTGACTACCCCATACAAAATATTCACTACTACACTTTTCAAGAATATGAAATAGATTTCCTTGCCCTCCAAGATTTTCTTTATTTATATTAAAAATTACATTGTCATATATTTTACTATATTTTTTACATATTTTTGCAGTATTGTCAGTTGATTGATCATCTGCAATAACAATTTCAATATTCTCATAATCCTGATCGATAAGTGAATCTATTGCCTGATTAATCCACTGCTCCCCATTGTATACTGGCAATCCAATTGTAACTAACGGTAAGTTAACCATTAATTCGCCTCTAAGCAACGCTTTATGATTGCTTTACTATCCATTCCATGATGTGCAAGTACTTCATCATTCAATCCACACACAGGTATTTCTGTTAGGCCCATCATTTTTACTGAAACATCATTTAGTCCCAACCGTGCAATTGTAGATCCTATCTTTTCTCCCTGTCCACCACTAATCAGATGATTATCTAAAGTATATATTTTTTTAATATTACCAATTGTCTCTTTTAGCCAAGTTTTATTAATCATATTCAACCAAGGAATATTGACTACTTTTACACTAATACTATATTCTGACTCTAATTTTTCGGCTGCGATATACGCTTGCGGTAACATAATAGGTCCATACGCAAAAATAACAGCGTCACTTCCTTCTGTAAGTGCAACACCTTGTCCTTTTTTCAAAGAGTAGTGTTTAGGTAGTGTATACGGCACTTCACATGGGATCGATACTAGTCTGATGTAAGTACTATCTTTATTTTCTTTAACAGCATACTCCAATGCCATTTTTACCTCTTGTTCACAACAAGGTTCTATAAGAGTTAGTCCTGGCACACCACCTAATGCTGATATATCACGAACCATTTGGTGTGAGTGTCCCGGCCCAGAAGGTAAAAGTCCTGCCAGTGATCCTGTGTATATACATTTGGTATTTTCAGATGCATTATTAAAAAACTGCTCATTGGCTCTTGGTGCTAAAAAACATGCGAAGCTATGTGAAATAGGTAGCTTACCTTTTAATGCAAGTGCTCCAGCTTGTGAGAGCATATCTTGTTCGGCGATACCGCACTCCACGAACCTTTCTGGATAACTATTGCGAAAGCTTAGTAAGCCACAATCGATCATCAAATCGGCATCTAGCACCACAATATCTTCATTTTTCCCTCCCAATTCATGTAATGCTTTTTCATAAGCTGGAATCATTTTTTCTAGGTTCAATTTCGGTGATGGACTGAGCTCTCTTTCTATCTCAACTGCTTTTATAAATGGTAGATTTACTTTAACTAAAAGGTCATTCGCTTTTGTAAACATTTCATTAAATGCTTTTTGATACTCTTCACTTGTGGGAGCTCCACTATGATACTTATAAAATTCCTGTTCATTTCCCATTGCAGTCGCTTCCATAAAGGAAACGCCTTTCCCCTTTATTGTATCTGCAATAATAATTTGAGGCTTACCTTTTACCAATTTTGCAGCTTCAATTGCCTGAGAAAAATCAGACAAATTATTTCCATCACAACGCTGTACATGCCAACCAAAGCTAAGTAACTTAGCTTCCAAATCACCTAAATCACTCACATCATTAACCCATGTATCAGATTGGATTTTATTGTGGTCAATAATAACTGTTATCTCTTCAAATTTACCATTGACAGCACCAGATAGTGATTCCCAAAATTGTCCTTCTTGCAGTTCTCCATCTCCTGTTAAGACATAGACTCTACCTTTTTTATTATCTAAACGATTGGCAAGCACCATACCTTTTGCTTTAGAGACCCCCATCCCTAATGATCCTGTATTGGTCACCATACATGGTGTCGTTGTTACATCTGGGTGTCCTGGTAAACCATTTAATCTTCTTAGTTGGTGAATATACTCATAATCTAACTTACCTATTCCTATTAAAACTGAATAGAGTCCTGGTGCATCATGCCCTTTTGAGGAGAAAAATAGATCATCATCAGTCAATACATTAAGATGCATCCATGAAAAGATATCCATACTGCTAAAGCTGGTACCTATATGACCTGATCCTGCTTTAGCAATCATGTAGAGAGTGTTTATTCTTGAATAGAGTGCAAACATTTCTGTTTTTACGATGTTTGAAATGCCTCTACTTTGAAGCAGTGATTGATAGTCTTTTTGATTTATGTGATATAGCATGTAAGTTCTCTACTGGATTATGTTTAGGTTATAGTTGCTGTGGGTCAACCACCATATAGATATCTTTTAATTCAGAGTATATATCTAAAGCTTCGGTTCCTGGCTCTCTACTACCATTTCCAGATTGGCGCATTCCACCAAATGGCATGTGTGGCTCACTACCGTAAGTACCCGCATTGACCACTGTAGCACCACATTTTATTTTATGGCTGAATTCCATGGCACGGTGGTAATTTTTTGTATGGATAGAGGCTGTTAATCCATAAGGTGAATTATTTGCAAGTTCTAAAGCGTCCTGAAAGTTACTAATACGGTAGAGAATAGCGATCGGGCCAAATAGTTCATTCTGTGAAATATCATCTTCTGGTTTTACATTTTCAAGTAAAGTTGGAATAATATAAAAACCATTTTTATGGCTTTCTGTTTCTAATCGTTTGCCACCGTATAAGATGGTTGATCCTTCTATTTTTGCTGTTTCGAGTGCAGCAAGCATGTTTGTTAGTTGTTTTTCATTAATTACTGGTCCCAAATCATCGCTATCTGTTGGACCTATAGATAGTTTTTTAGTTGCTAGCAATAATTTTTCCTTAAACTCATCGTAGATTGAATCAAAGACAATGATTCTACTACCTGAGGCACATCGCTGTCCTGCATTACTAAATGCAGAGAGACAGACCCAATTGACCGCGTTATCAATATCAGCATCGTCACAGACTATTAATGGATTTTTTCCCCCCAGTTCAAGTGATACTTTCGCTAGTCGTTTTCCAGCAGTTTCTGCTATCCATCTTCCTACGCAAGTAGATCCAGTAAAGCTAATAACATCTACATCATTATGCTCTACAAGTGGTGCTCCTGCTTCTACCCCCAAACCTTGGATTACATTTAGCACTCCTAGGGGCAACCCCGCCTCTTGGGCTATTTTTGCAAATATCCAAGCAGTTGCTGGCGTATCTTCAGCTGCTTTAAGTACCACTCCGTTTCCACAGATTAGTGCAGGAAAAACTTTCCAAGCCACATTTGCAATAGGAGTGTTTGCTGCAATAATAAGCCCCGCCACACCACATGGTTGTCTTACTGTAGAGGCATATTTGTTTTCTACACCACTGGTTGTGGTGCGTCCATATAAACGTTGCCCTTCACCTGCATAGAAACGACCTAATGCAATTGCACCGCCTGTTTCACCTAATGCCTCTTGGTGTGATTTACCTGTTTCTAATGCTACAATTGATGCAATTTCCTCTTTATGTAATTCCAGTGCGTTACATATTTGGTGAAGCAGGTGACCTTTCTGTACTGTTGGTGTATTTGCCCAATCTATTTGTGCCTGCTTTGCCACTACCACTGCATGATCAATATCTGTTTTATTTGATCTGGAAACTTTGCATAGTATCTCACCAGAATGTGGTGATACTTTTTCAAATGTTTTTCCACTTTCAGCCTGTATCTCTTTGCCGTTGATCCAGTTTGCTATTTTATTGGGTATCATTTTTTCTCTCAATTTGTTTTTTTCACCAAGCAGTCCAACCACCATCTAGCATAATGGTTGTGCCTGTAACATAAGATGCTGCGTCTGACATTAAATAAACTACTGTGCCGTTGTATTCATCCTCTTTTGCCATTCTTCCCATCGGCACTTTTGCACAATATCCTTCCATAAATTGATCATCCTGGTTATTAAATACACCTCCCAACCCCATCAAGTTTGCACGCACTCCTGCCTTTGCCCAGTAAACAGCAATATATTTTGTTAAATTTACTAGTGCTGATTTGGAGGCTGAATAAACGACTGGTTTATAGAATGGATCGCCTCCATTGTCTGCTTTATATTCGTATATACGATGATCTGGTGATACCATACCGTAAGTTGAGCCAATATTAATAATAGAGCCACCCCCTACCTCAGCCATCGCCTTACCAAACACCTGGCATGCTAAAAAAACACCTTTGACATTGACATCCATTACCCGATTCCAGGATTGTTCAGGAAAATCTTCAAATGGCCCGGTCTCTTCTGCAGGTGCGCTTGGGGGCGAGTCTAGAGCTGCGTTGTTAATCAAACCATAAGGTGCTTCCCCCCATTTATTTTTTATTGTCAGCAGAGCCTGCTCTAATGATTCTCGTTTTGTCACATCCGCTTTGATAAGTATCAGCTCATCATTTTTTTCTTGCTCTTTTAATTGTAAATCTAACAGATCTAAATCAACAATTGGATCTAGAATAGCTACTTTTGCTTGACCATCTAGTAATGTTTTGGTGAATTGCTGACCTAACTGCCCCATACCACCAGTTACAACAACTATTTTTCCGCTTATATCAAATATTGTATTAATCATTATGTTTATTATTAAGTAAGTTATGATGTTTGAATATTAAGTCGCAGACCTCACGAACTGCTCCTCTACCACCTCTTTTTTCTGTTCTGTAGAGTGCTAAATGATCAATATCTTGATGAGAATCTGCGACAACAATAGGTAACCCAACTTTTTCCAAACATGCAGAATCATTTATATCGTTCCCAGTAAAGGCGGTATTTTTTAAATCACAATGGTGTTTCTCAAGTAACTCCATTAAAGTTGCAAGTTTATCGTCACAATTTTGTATACAACTTAGTCCAAGCTTCTCACAGCGTTTAGATACCACATTATTTTTTTCTGTGGATATCACCCATATAGGTATATTCAGCTTTTTTATTTTTGAAATACCAAGACCATCACTACGCCAACAGGCCACTGATTCTTCACCTTTTTCTGTTGTATATACCAAGTTATCCGTAAAGACACCATCAAAATCAAACGCAAGAAACTTTATAGTAGAGAACTTTTTGGCTAGTTCATCAGTGATCTTCAAGAAACATCCTCATATTTTATTAGATCGCCTTTTTTTATCTCTCTATTTACTGTTTTCCCTAAAATACGGTTGGTTTCTCTAACCGGAATATACTGTTCACCAAATATTTTTCCCGATAAGTTATCCAGTGTTAGGAGCTCATTAACTTTTAAATCACAGCCTGCAACGACCGACTTGCCAAGTTTCATAAAGACTGTTTCTCTACCTAGATCATCCACTGGTTTTGGAGTCATCATTTCTGGGACTCGTTTTATATCCCGAACAAAGTTTCTAAAACCATGATGCTCTAAAGCAAAACTATGGTCAGTCCCTTTCCATGCACGATTGAGCGTTACATGTTTTTCAAATACTCTTGCACCTTTCATGTAAGCTAATGGGCCGCTAACAATCCCATTAAAATGATCGGACAAACCTATTGTACAATTTGGGAACTCATTTATTAATGCTTCTATATTATCTAAACCCAATCTATTATATTCACAAGGATATTCGGATACGCAGTGAAGTACGGCAATCTCTTCAAGATGATTACTAAGTATTGCAATACTCTCTTTGATCTGATCTATTTTTCCACCACCTATACTCATTACAACAGGGATCCCTTTTTGTGCAATTCTATTAATAAAGGGGAGGTTTCCAAGATCAAATGAGGCTATTTTAAGAATATCTACACCAACATCACATAGCAGATCTAAGCTTGGTTCATCAAATGGTGTCGACATAAATTTCACCCCATGATCTTCGCAATCTTTCTTTAATATTGGTAACCATTCAGGGTTTAATTCTAATTTTTCACGATGCACTCCATAAATATCTGCAAATGCATTTTCACTATTGTACTCTTTATTGTATGCGCAATCTGAGAATAGGTATTTATTATTTCTAGTTTGAAACTTAATCGCATCGACACCTGTCGCAGCAAAATCTTTGATAAACTTCCTTGCAGTTTCAAGTTTCCCTTGGTGATTTTGCCCTACTTCTGCTATAACAAATGATTCCGTTGTTAATTCATATTTTTTAAACATTGCTTATCCTAAGCCCTTATCTTTGTCTGAAAGGAGAATTACATGATCAATAGGCCATTCTACTCCTATGTCAGTATCATTCCACATTATTGAATATTCCGTTATTGGAACATAGTAGTCCGTTGTTTTATAAAGAAATTCTGCTGTTTCTGTGAGTGTTAAAAATCCGTGCGCAAAACCTTTTGGTATCCATAGTTGTTTTTTATTTTCTGCGGTAATTATTTCAGCTACCCATTGTTGGTAAGTTGGTGACTCTTTTCTAATATCTACAGCCACATCGAATACTTCGCCTTGTATAACTCGTACAAGTTTGTCTTGAGCGTGGGGTGATTTTTGATAATGCAAACCTCTCAGCACTCCTTTTGTAGATTTTGAGTGGTTATCTTGGACAAAATTTGGTTTTAATCCTGTGGCTTCTTCAAACTCTTTTTGATTATAACTCTCATAGAAGTATCCTCTCTCATCTCCGTAAACAGTCGGTTCAATAAGGAGCACTTCTGGAATAGATAGTGGGGTTACTTTCATTTTTCTTGTGTTATTTTGCTATTGTTAAGAGATATTGTCCGTAGCTATTTTTTTTCATTGGTCCTGCTAGCTTGACTAGTTGCTCAGTTGTGATCCAACCGTTTTGATAGGCTATCTCTTCTGGACATGATATTTTCAGCCCTTGTCGATGCTCTATGGTCTGAATAAATTGATGTGCCTCTAATAGGCTTTCGTGGGTACCCGTATCAAGCCAAGCGTACCCTCTGCTCATCTGCTCTACAGATAGTGCTTGTTGCTCTAAGTAGATTCGGTTTAGATCTGTTATCTCTAGCTCTCCCCTTGGCGAGGGTTTGATTTTCTTTGCGTATTCAACTACTCTATTGTCGTAAAAATAGAGTCCGGTTACTGCATAGTGAGATTTTGGTTGTTCAGGTTTCTCTTCTAGGCTGATAACTTGGTCTTGTTGATTAAATTCTGCTACACCATAACGCTCTGGATCTTTTACATGGTAGACAAAGATGGTTGCCCCCTCTTCTCTCTGGTTTGCTGAGTGGAGCAGTTTGGGTAGTGTGTGTCCGTAGTAGATATTGTCCCCCAGTATAAGTACTGAAGGTGAACCGGCTAGAAATTCTTCGCCTATAATAAACGCTTGGGCCAAGCCATCTGGTGATGGCTGTATGGCATAGCTAATCTCTAGCCCCCATTTCGCACCATCACCTAATAGTTCTTCGAATCTTGGTGTGTCTTGCGGGGTAGAGATAATGAGTATCTCTCTTATCCCTGCCAACATTAGGGTTGAGAGGGGGTAGTAGATCATTGGTTTATCGAAGACTGGGAGTAGTTGCTTGGAGATCGCTTGAGTAACTGGATAGAGTCTGGTACCAGATCCGCCAGCTAAGATTATACCTTTTCTTTTTGAGTTGTCAGTCATCAGTTTTCAGCATCGTGTGTTTTAACTCTTGTTGCCATGTTGGTAATATAATGTCTAACACCTGCTGTAGTTTGCTGGTGTTCATCATTGAATTTTTTGGTCTTGGTGCTGCTTGTGGATATTGCTCTGTGGGCACGGGGGTTAATTTTATATTATACTGATTTGCATCGTACTGTATGATCTGTTCTGCGAAGCCGTGCCAACTGGTTGATCCAGATGCAGTTAAGTTGTAAGTGCCGCTTTGGATTTTCTCTGCAATCGCTTGTGCTGTTATATTTGCTATGAGGGTTGCCGTGGTTGGTGCGCCAATTTGGTCATCTACTATTTTCAGCTCTTGTCGCTCTTTGGCTAATTTAAGAATGGTATTGACGAAGTTTTTTCCTTTTTTCGCGTAGACCCAACTGGTGCGGAATATTAGGTGTTTGGTATCGCTCTCTTTTATTGCTTGCTCCCCTTTCCATTTGCTTTTTCCATAAATAGATTGAGGATTGGGCTGGTCTTCTTCTGTATAGGCTTCGGTTTTTGTTCCGTCAAATATGTAGTCAGTTGAGTAGTGAACTAAAAGTGCATTTATTTTCTTGCTCTCTTGGGCGATGGTGGCTACAGCTTCTGAGTTGATACGATAGGCTTTTTCTGGTTCGGATTCTGCTTGGTCTACTGCGGTGTATGCAGCTGCGTTGACTATTATTTGTGGTTGGTAATTTTGGATTATTTTTTTTAATTGTCCTAAATTTTCCAAATCTGCCTCTTTTCTGGTGCAGGCTTTTATTTTACCTAATGGGGCTAGTGTATTTTGAAGTTGAGAACCTACTTGTCCGTTGGCTCCTAAAATTAGGATTTTCAGGTCAAGTTTATTTAACATTTGAACAAAAAATCACCGAACGCCCAAATCAAGGTGCCAATTATTATTAAAAACAATCCGCTACCAGGACGCATAAGAGAGAACCTATACCTTAATGACCTATATTCTTTCAGTTCACATTTACTAGGAATAACTAACTGACTAGAATTTAATGTTAGCTCTCCATCTTTGTCCCTTAATAATAACTGACCATCAAGAAAGATACCAATAACAACTAAAATAGCGCCATATCTTTGAAAAGCAAGAGAGTCATAATCTATATATTGCCAATACATTACTATAAGCAGGAGAGCTACCAGCACTATAGATGACCGAAGATTTTTCAATCTTGTAGTGCACCTAATCTTTCACCTTGGTAACTACCATCTTTTACATTATCACACCATTTGTTATTATCTAGGTACCACTGTACTGTTTTTCTAATTCCTGTCTCAAAAGTTTCATCTGGTGTCCAATTAAGCTCTTTTTCTATTTTAGTTGCGTCTATAGCGTAACGAATATCATGACCAGGTCTATCCTTTACATATGTTATTAGATCGTGATATCTGTTAGCTGTTGTATGCATAGATGGATCTAGCTCTCCTAAGATGTTACAGATTGTTTGAACTACTTGAAGGTTGGTCTTTTCATTATGACCGCCTATGTTATAGGTTTCACCGATTTCCCCCGTATGTGCAACATGTAGGAGTGCTTTTGCGTGATCATCCACATAGAGCCAATCGCGTATCTGTTTGCCATCACCATAGATTGGGAGTGGTTTACCTTGTAGTGCATTGAGAATGGTAAGTGGGATTAGCTTTTCAGGAAATTGATAAGGGCCGTAGTTATTGGAGCAGTTGGTGATAACTGTAGGGAAGTTGTAAGTACGCTGCCAAGCGCGGACAAGGTGGTCAGAACTGGCTTTTGACGCTGAGTAAGGCGAACTGGGGGCGTAGTGGGCATCCTCAGTGAAGAGGTCATCTGTCCCTTCCAGATCTCCATAGACCTCATCTGTTGATACATGGTGAAACCTGAAGGTCTCTTTTTTCTCTTCCTTTAACTTGTACCAGTACTCTCTGGCCTCTTCTAGTAGAGTATAGGTGCCAATTATATTAGTTTGGATGAATTCTCCTGGTCCATCAATGGATCTATCAACATGTGATTCTGCTGCGAGGTGGATGATGATGTCTGGTTGGTGTTGGTTGAGGATGCGCTGTATTGCTGTTGCATCACAAATATCAGCCTTTTCAAACTTGTATCTTGTACTGTTTTCAATGCTGGTTAATGATTCCAAGTTGCCGGCATAGGTTAGCTTGTCTACGTTGATTACTTCTTGGTTTAGGTCTTGTATTAGGTGGCGGATTACTGCTGAGCCTATGAAGCCTGCACCGCCTGTTATTAGGTATTTCATTTTTTTAACACATTCCACTCATCACTTAATACCTTGTTTCAGATAGCCGCTGTAAGTCTGCCTTAAACCTTGCTCCAACTCTATTTTTGGTTGCCATCCTAGGTTGTTTAGGCGAGTGCTGTCCATTAGTTTTCTCTTGGGGCCATCTGGTTTTGTGGTGTCAAACTCTATTTGACCTCTGTATCCTGTTACTTTGGCTATGGTTTCTGCTAGCTGTTTAATCGTTATATCTTTCCCTGTACCTACATTGATATGGCTTAACATGGGTTGGGTATATTTTTGATAGGCTTTGTTGTCCAGATTCATTACATGGATGCAGGCAGCGGCCATATCATCAACATAGAGAAATTCTCTGTATGGGGTTCCTGTTCCCCAGATTGTTACTGTTGGACTGTCTTTTTCTTTTGCTTCGTGGAATCGTCGGATGAGCGCGGGGATTACGTGGCTATTTTCTGGGTGGTAATTATCACCCGGTCCGTAGAGGTTGGTGGGCATTACGCTGCGGTAGTCTCTGTTGTGTTGGCGATTGTAGGATTCGCAGAGTTTGATGCCGGCTATTTTTGCGATGGCGTAGGGTTCGTTGGTTGGTTCTAGGGTATCGGTTAGTAGCGCCTCTTCTTGCATCGGTTGTTTTACAGCTTTTGGGTAGATGCAGCTAGAGCCGAGGAAGAGGAGTTTTTGGATGTTGTTTTGGTGGGCCGCATGGATGATGTTAGCTTGGATCATCAGGTTTTGGTAGATGAAGTCGGCTGGGTAGGTGTTGTTGGCGTGGATACCCCCTACTTTTGCTGCGGCCAGGTAGATTTGGTCTGGTTTTTGTTGTTTTATGAAGTCGTTGACTTGTTGTTGGTTGGTTAGATCTAGCTCTTTGTGGGTGCGTGTGATCAACTTGCAATCTTCCACTTGCAGCTCTCTTACTATGGCTGAGCCT
>Ga0233440_1003610_pt1 | contig 11485 bp, 10 predicted proteins | sample SI_123_September_5_FD_182791 | JGI IMG/M metagenome (GOLD analysis project Ga0233440, IMG submission 182791) | Seawater microbial communities from Saanich Inlet, British Columbia, Canada - SI_123_September2016_120_MG | ecosystem: Environmental > Aquatic > Marine > Inlet | place: Canada: British...
AAATGTTTCAAAGAATCTAATAGTCCCTCCTTGTTTTAATTGAATTTCAGAATCAAAAGTTAATTTTCCACCATAAAATAATATTTCACGTGCAGAAATTTTAACATCATCTTCAACATTTAGTACAATAATTGTATCAGCATCAGCTGAAACAGTATCCATAATATTTTCTGCAATAATTTTTCCGTTGGGTGCAGAAATATGGGTTCTATGTTCTTGAATCTGATAAACACCAATTTTTACTGAATCAGCAACTTTGAATTTTCGTCCATAAATATTTCCAACAACAATATTTCCATTATCAACAACTATTCTAGCACCATTTTCAATTTTATATTTATTTTCTAATGGATTAATGAACTTGAAATCTCCCGAAGTAAGATGTATGTTTGTTTGAAATTCTTCAGTCCATGACGGACTAGTAATACTTCCTTGCATAACTATTGGGCCATCATAAGTAATACTGCCTGCCATAAAATTTCCTTTAATTGATAAAGCACCATTGACTTTTCTTTCTAACTCAATTTCGCCAAGAGTTTTTGAACCAAATAATCTTGTTGCAGTAGAATTTGATTTATTCAAAGCTGCTGCCCATTCCTCAGCAGTTTTCATATCTTTTGATAGCTGTTGTCCTAAAATCTGATTTTTTCTTCTAACATCAAATTCTGTTTCATCAGAATATACTCGTGAATTTTTTCTTTTTTCAATATCTGTTTCAGGATATTTTTTACCAATTTTAAGATCTTCATAAGCTTGTTTGATTTTTATGAATTGTTCATTTTCTCCACCACGATCTGAGTGATATTGAAGAGCTAATCGTCTAAATGCATCTCGAATATCTTTTGTAGATGTGCCTTCTACAATTCCCAAAATATCATAGTTATTTTCTACCAAATTTTACACCAATTTTGATAATTTTTCTTGTTTCCTATACTTGTAGGTTTTTACGTTAAAATTTAATGTGAAAAACAATAATTTCAAAATAATTAGTTTTTCTTAGTTTTACTTAAAGCAAATACTGCAATTATAATTCCAATAATTCCAATTCCAATGGCTACATAACTTTCATTAATTTGCTGATTTTTCTTTTCTAGATTATTTAGTGATTCTTTCAAATCATTCATGTCTGCAATCAATGAAGTATGTCCATCAATAATTTGAGTTAATGTAAGATCTGATGGTTCAGGAAATTCTATGTATGCACGTTCATCAACTTTTGGAGGATGCATTGAAAGACTAATTGGAGTATCTTCAATTATTCCTAAAATATTTGCCTGATAAAATCCAGAAACAGTTGGATTGACAAATGCATAGTATTTTCCGGGAATGTCATGATCAGGTGATAGTGGAAGTGTCAAACTTTCATCTTTGAAAATTAATTGGATTTTTACAGTTTTTTTCAATCCTTTAATTCCATTTTGAAATTTTTGAGATTCTGCACATTTGAGTGATTCTAAAATTTCAGGACAGGAAATTAATGGACTTGCATAGAATTCAAGTGCGTTTGTTTCACCAGAAACAACTGGTTCATTCATCCAACCAATTTCTACTCTGTAATCACCTACTGAATCAACTGTATGACCATATGCAATACCAGTTGAACCTAGAATAATTAATAATAAAATAATAATGTGGAATTTCATACTGAAAAAAGATAATGTTATTTTAAAAATGTTCCAACATTTTTCTTAAAATGAATTAAAGATTAACAGTTTTGATGTTTGTACCAGTTATGCATCTGCATACATTGAAACTTCCCATGCTGTAGGGGTTTGAGCAAATGCAGTATATTCTTTGTATTTTAGTTCAGAATATTTTTCAATAAAATCACTTGAAAAAACTTCTTCTAAGAATTTTGAATCACTTGCCAAAGAATCTAGTGCTCCTTTTAATGACACAGGTAAAGAACCAATTTTGTATTCTCGTTTCTTTTCTGTAGAAAGTTTGTAAACATTTTCTTCGACAGGATCACCAGGATCAATTTTGTTTTTGACTCCATCTAATCCAGCTAACAATAATGCTGCTTCTAAAAGATAGATATTTGCTGTAGGATCAGGTACACGGTATTCCATTCTTTTACTTTTTTCCTGATTTCTATTATACATTGGAACTCTAATTGCTGCAGATCTATTTCCTAATCCCCAACAAACATTGACTGGTGCTTCAAATCCAGGAACAAGACGTTTGTATGAATTAGTTGTCGGGTTTGAAATAGCACATAATGCAGATGCATGGCTCAAAATTCCACCAATATAGTATCTACCAACTTGACTCAACTGTGCTAAATTATCATTTTCATCATACATTGTATTTGATTTACCATTCCACAAACTTTGATGAGTATGCATTGCAGATGCATTATCTCCAAAAATTGGTTTTGGCATAAATGTTGCAACTTTATTTTTTCGTTTAGCTTTTACTTTCACTAAATTTTTTACAGCAATTACATTATCTGCCATTGCAATCATTTCATCATAAACTAAATTGATTTCACATTGACCAGATGTAGCTACCTCATGATGCTCTGCTTCAATTTTTATTCCAAAATAATTATACAAGTCATCACAAATATCTTTTCGAAATCCTTCAAGTGTGTCTTTAGGTTGTGATGGATAATATCCTTCCTTGATATCTATTGCAGTACTAACATTTCCTTTAGCCCAAGGTGATTCTTTTGATTCAATTGAATAACCAGAACCTGCACCCGAATGAGTTGCAGCATAAGGTGATGGATAAACATTGATAGCATCAAATACAAAAAATTCAATTTCTGGTCCCCAATTGGTATGGGTAAATCCAAAATCTTGTAGTTTCTCTGATGCCTTATGTGCAATACCTCTTGAATCACGATTATATCTTGATTCTTTTCGTGTACTGCCATCATACAAATCACAAAAAATTCTTGCATTTGTTCTGTTTCCTGGATCATAATCATGTGGAAGAATTTTAAATGAATTTGGATCAGGTAATAGAATCATATCAGAATTATTTACAGATTTAAATCCAACAATTGAACTTGCATCTAATTTTTCAAGACCATTTTCAAAACTATTTTTATCAATTGCATAACTTGGCATTCCAACATTATGAAGTTCTCCAAAAATATCTACAAACCAAAAATCAATGAAAGAAATTTTTTTATCTTGCATTGTCTGAAGTACTTGCTCTGCGTTCAACTGATATTTTTAGGAAATCAGTTTACTAATGTTATTTAGTAAGTTAGATTTGTCTAGATGGTCAGGTAATTCTTAGATTTTGAGAATTGGATTAAAATTATGATGATTTGAGATTTTCCATCTCTTCATCAAAAAAGAATTTTTCAGAGAATGCTGGTTTTAAATCATCTAACCATATTGCATTTTCATCGTATTTGGCAAAAAATGGAATATCTACCCAATCAGGGTTTCTACCCTGCAAAAATCTTAAAACAATAACTTTTTCATTATTTAGATTTGCAGTTCCAATAACATGTACTTTACCAGGAGTGGCAGACATACTTGGTCCACGAACAGTTCTTGCTAATCCACTAACTGAAGAATATGCCTTTTTGAAAATTTCATGAGCTTTTAACAAAGGTATTCCAAAGTAATGTTGAGCACCTGTATCTCTTACAACAAACATGTAATATGGTATACATCCCAATTCAACCTGTTTACTCCACATTTTTGCCCACATTTCTGGATCATCATTGATATGAGCTAAAATTGGAGATTGAGTTCTGATTTGGGCTCCTGTTGCTCTAATTTTTTTAATTGCCTCTTTTACAGACTCTGTTGATAATTCATTTAGATGATTAAAGTGAGCCATAAATGCAAGATGTATTCCATTATCTGTTATCTTTCTAAAAACATCTAACATTTCTTGAGAATCAGAGTCTGTTAGGAATTTGTATGGCCAGTAGGATAGAGCCTTTGTTCCAATCCTAATAGTTTTTAGATTTGGAAGCTTTGCATCAATTAAAGTATCAACATATTTTGAAAACATTTTTGCTTTCATTATCATAGGATCCCCACCTGTGAAAAGTACATCACTAATTTCTGGATGTTCGGTAAGATATTGTACTAGTTGTTCTCCTTCTTGCATTGCAAATTTCATTTCATCCATTCCGACAAATTGTGGCCATCTAAAACAAAAGCTACAATATGCATGACAAGTTTGACTTTGACTAGGGAAAAAGAGACAGGTTTCTTTGTATTTGTGTTGCATTCCATACAACTTTGTTCCATCTTGTAAAGTTGGTACATTTAATTCCATTTGTCCTGCTGGATGTGGATTTAATTGTAAACGAATTTCATTTGCAATAGATGCTATCTCTTTTTTATCAGAATTATTTTTTAATGTAGTTGCCATCTTTTGAAAATGTTCTGGTTTTAGCATTCCTTTTTGTGGAAAAGTTAAAACAAATATTGGATCATTTGGAATATTATTCCAATCAATTAATTGTTCAACAACGTAGTTGTTTGCTTTAAACGGTAAAACATTACCCACAACTTCCATTTCAAATTGAGTTTCTTCAGAAAGTTTTTGAATATGTGGAATTTCTCTAAAATTTGCTAATGTGTATGATTTTAGTGAAGGTGAATCATCCCAAACTGATTCTTGATAGGTCATTTGTTAAAAAGTGCGTTTACCCTTGTTAAAGGTTACAAGTTTTTTATGCGTAAAATTATTGAATTTTTTATTAATTTGAGAAAGATTTCAAAAAATAATGATAATATGGGTTAACCTTTGTATTCTAGAACATGGGTTTGATTAGAATGGTGCTTATACATGGCTGAGGAAGACTTGTCACAAATTCCAGTTGGAGAGTTTGAAACAGTTTCACAGCTTTTAGCATCAAACGAATCCCTTCAGATTGCATTTTCTATAATGATTATCGGAATAATCGGAATAGCTATTGGATATAGGATGTTTTCTACTTGGGTTGGTTCTCAAAAATTCTATTATCAAAGACCACACTTTTCTAGATTTGTACGTAGAGCTGTTCTACCATTTTTTGCAATTGCATTAATTACTGCAATTAATGTTCACGTACAAACTGGACTCTTGTTTGGAGAGGATTTATCGATTGTTGAAGGTGAAGACATATCACCTGTAGAAACATTTGCAAAGATTCTCAACACATTTAATATTTTAGTAATAGGTTATACGATTTCTCATCTTATCCCAATTGCTCTAAACAAACGTGAAAAATCTGGATTAGAAAAGGAGGATTTTGATGCATGGTTTGAAATGAGAGGATTTGTTGATGATGATAAAAAACTATTTCACAGATTGTACAAATGGGTTCCACCAAATGTAACCCCAGAGGAAATTGAAGAAGACAAATTCAAAGAAATGATGCAAACAGAAGAAGGCATGTTAAAGTTAGAACAATTCCGAACAACAAAAGGAAATCCAATTGGTGGATTTGAAAAATTAATTAATAAACCATTTGAAGAATGGAAAAAATCTGAGCGTTCAAAATATAAGAAATATTATCAAAATTGTATCACAGGAAATAATCAATCTGGAAGAAAGTTAAAACCAGGTGCAAAGCCTGATGAAATATTTCCAATTGATGTATGGAGAGAAGAAAAAAGAACAAATGGATTTGAACCACTAATTCCAAGTTCTCGTCCTCCAGGATATGCAAAAAAGAAAAGAGAAGGAATTCCAAAGTCTGCAAAACAGGTACTTCCAGTTGGAATTTTTATTGCAACAATTTTAGGAATTGTTGCTTGGTGGGGAGTTGATTTGATTGTACTTGCTACAGCTACAGGAGGAATGGCAATTGGTATAGGATTAGCATTACAAGAGACTATGCAGAATTATTTTGCATATATTCTCATTAGAAAAGATAAGATATTCATCGAAGGTGAGCGTGTAAAGCTTGATACAGGATATAATGGGTATGTACACAAAATTACGCCTAGAGTTACCTATATTCGAGATGCATTGAATGAATCAGTTGCAATTATTCCAACAAGACAATTAGTAAGTGCACAGGTAATTAATTACACACAGGGAATAAAGATGGTACCTGCAATTGTAGATGTGGGAGTTTCATATCTAAATGATCCTAAACAAGTTTCATCTATTCTTGTAAAAGTTGGAAAACGTGCAATGAAGGAAGTGGTTGATGGTAGGGGTAGACATCTAATTAGACAAATTCGATGTCCATACCTAAAAAATAACCAACCAAGTTGTGGTTGTGATAAAGATATTCATGTTGATATCAATCAACCAGTTGTAAGGTTTAACCAATTCAATGATTCTGCATTAGATTTTTCATTATGGGTTTATGTTAGAGATTACGGCGCACAATTCAAAACTAAAACTGACATGAGAATAATCATGTATGAAGAGTTCAAGAAATATGATATTAGAATTCCATGGCCAATTAGAACAGTATACCAAGGAGATGAAAAACGTGAGCAAGAAGAGATCGATAAGCTAGAAGATAAGAGAAATGAAGTTATTGACAAATATGGTATAGGAGATATTGGTCGCGGTAGTGGTGAAGACGAATAATCTTCTCAAAACTTAAGAATCCCATTAAATTACATTTTCTTGTTGAGTAATATTTCAGTTATTTCTGGTAAATCATCTGAAGATTTAGCAAGAAAATTATCAAAAAATATCAAAGCTAATTTAGTAAAATCCTCAGTTAGAGTTTTTCCTGATGGAGAAAGTAAGATTACGTTAAGTGGAAAAATATCAAAAAGAAAAGCAATTGTTGTGCAATCAATTTATCCTCCTGTTGATTCAAATTTGATTCAAGCATTATCATTGATTTCAAAAGCTAAAGAAAATTCATCTGAAGTTATTGCAGTAATCCCCTATATGGGATATGCAAGACAAGATAGAGAATTTTTACCAGGAGAAATTGTCACGATGAAAGTTCTTGCAAAATTATTCAAAGGTGCTGGTGCATCAAAAATTATTGCAGTTGATATTCATAGTTTGATAGGATTCAAACACTTTACAATCAAAAGTAAAAATGTGACAGCAATTCCAGATTTAGTCAAATATTTGAAGAAATTGAGCCTGAAAAATCCTCTGGTTGTATCCCCTGATCAAGGTGGAAAAGAAAGAGCAAAAGCATTTGCAAAAGAATTTGGTTTGGAGTTTATTGCATTACAGAAAAAAAGAGATAGAAAAACAGGCAAAGTACAAATCAAAACAAAAAATGCTACAGAAGTTAATGGTAGGGATTTAATTTTAGTTGATGATATGATTAGTACTGGTGGAAGTATAATTAATGCAACACAATTTCTTAAAAAGCAAAAATGTAAAAAAGTGTATGTCGCATGCACACACGCATTATTGATGAACAATGCTGAGAAAAAGATTAGAAAGGCTGGAGTAACAAAAATTGTTAGTGCAAATACAATTCCTGGAAAAACATCAGTAGTTGATGTTTCAAATACAATTGCAAAGGCAATAATATAATGCCAGAGAGTTTTTTTGTTTTATCTAAAGATAATCTAGAACTTGCTATAGATGAAGTAATTGCTATAGCAAAAATGTATGATAGATTTTCTAAGGTGAAAGTTATTTCTAATTTAGTAATGATTCAATCAAAAACAAATTGGAGTGAAATATCGAATCGAGCATCATTTGTGAAAATATCAGGACAAATATTAAGAAAAATGTCAGGATTGTTTTTAGATGAATCTAATTTCGAAATTCTCAAAAATGCAAAAACATTTGTTTGCAGAATAATTAACTTATCATCAAATCAATTTAACATTCCAGAATTAGAAAATTCAATGGGAGATATGATATCAAAATTTTCTCATGCAAAAGTAAAATTGGAAAATCCAGATATTACAGTATATCTAATTTTTACTAACAAAGAAAATTTTTTTGGGTTTTCAAAGATGGTAAAACAACAAGTGAGACCAAAAAAGACAAAGACCTATCCTAATGAATTGGATTGGAAATTGACTAGAGTTATGATTAATTTGATTGGGATTAAACAAGGAGAAACAATATGTGATCCATTTTGTGGTACAGGAACTACACTTTTGGAGGCTGAATCTATGGGGATTCACGCAATTGGGATGGATTTTGATGAAAAAATGTTTAACATTGCAAAAGAAAATCTTAAAGAAAATAAATTCAAATCTGAAATTTTTAATACTGATTTTCAAGAAATGTTAAAAATTCCTGAAAAATATGATGGAATTGTTACTGATTTACCATATGGATTAAATTCTAAAATTACCGAAAAACCAGAAAAAATTCTAAAGAGATTCATCTCAAATCTCCCAAAACGAAAGAAAATAGCAATAATGTACAAAAAAGAGTTTGGAGATAATCTAAAACTAAAAGGATTAAAAAAATATCAAATCTATAGGCATAAAAGCTTGACAAGGACAATTTTGATCAAATGAAGCTTGTATTTTTAGGAACATCAGCGGCACAACCTACTGAAAGAAGATCATTATCATGTATTTGTTTAGAAAGAGATGGTGAAATTCTAATGTTTGATGCGGGAGAATCAGCTCAAATTTCCTATATGAAATCAGGTTTAGGATGGAATAAAAAAATGAAAATTTTTGTTACACATCTTCATGGAGATCATTGTGTTGGAATTTTAGGATTGTTACAAACTATGTCGATGCAAAAAAGAACTGAAAGTTTAGAAATTTTTGGTCCTAGTGGTATTGAAGAGTTCATTGCAGCTAACATCAAAGTGTTAAATTTTGGATTATCATTTCCTGTTTTGATAAATGTAATAAATGAAGAAAAAATAATTGATGATAAAAAATTTGTAATACATACATGCAAAGCAAATCATTCAATTACAGCATTTTCATATTTAATCAAAGAAAAAGATAAACCTGGAAGATTTAATGTCGAAAAAGCAAAGGAATTAGGCATACCTGAAGGTGAATTGTGGAATAAACTACAAAATGGTAATGAAATAAAACATAATGGTTTAACAGTAAAACCTGAACAAGTTTTAGGAGAAAAACGTCCAGGTAAAAAAATAGGAATTTCAGGTGATACAATGCCTACTGAAAAATTAGAAAAATTTTTTGATGGATGTGATTATCTAGTGTTTGATTCTACATTTTTAGATAAAGAAAAACAAAGAGCACAAGATACTTGTCATTCTACTGCAAAACAAGCTGCAACTTTAGGAAAAAATGCTAATGTAAAAAATTTAATCTTAACACATTTTTCAGCAAGATACAAAGATGAAACAGGACATTTGAGTGAAGCAAAGGAGATTCATGATTCAGTGATTACTGCACAAGATCTTTTAGAAATAGAAATCAAATAAAATGTTTGAATCAATAAAAGAGAAAATTAAAGATTTTGAGAAAATTATTTTTGTAACTGGTGCTGGAATTTCTCAAGAAAGTGGAATCCCCACATTTAGAGGTAAAGATGGATTATGGAGAAATCATGATGCCATGAAATTAGCTACAATTGATGCATTTTATGAAGATCCAAAATTAGTTTGGGAATGGTATAATGAAAGAAGGAGGAATATCTTTTCAGCCAGTCCAAATCAAGGGCATTTAGCTATATCTGAACTAGAAAAATATGTCAATGTTACAATTTTAACTCAAAATATTGATGGTCTTCATCAAAAAGCAGGTAGTTCACAAGTATTGGAATTACATGGAAGTATTGTGAAAATAAAGTGTACAGTTTGTGAATTTCATGATGAAATAATGACTGAATTTTTTGATATTCCACCATCATGTAAATGTGGGAATATACTTAGGCCAGATGTTGTTTGGTTTGGAGAATCACTACCACAAGATATTTGGCAAAAAGCAATGATTCTTTCAAGTCAATGTGATTTGATGGTGATTGTAGGTACATCGCTTGTTGTATCTCCTGCAAATACATTGCCAATCTATGCTAAACAAAATAATGCAACATTAATTGAAATTAATCCTGAAAAAACTGAAATGTCATCAGAAATGGATTTGGTTTTAAGAAGTACTAGTGCAAATACATTGCCTGAATTTGTATCATTATTTAAAAAATAAAATTATGATTGTGAAAATATACCACTGATTTTTGAATCAGTGGAATCTCCTGGATTAAATACTGATGATGTTACAGTACCATAATCATCATGCTCAACAATCATATCTACATAATATGGTTGACCAGAAATATCATTTAGATTAGTTTCAAATATTGATGTGAAAAATATACCAGAAAAAATTTCTTTTTGATCGGTTCTAATAATTACATTAACACTAGTTGTTTTTCCACTTGAATCAAAATATTGTAAAATAATGTCATCATTTGATTGTTGGGTTGTAGATAAAGACAGTGTTTCGTGAATCATTAAAGGTTCATCTTGAATAACATTTTCAATAATAGATTCTTCAATTTGTTCGGAATTAGTAGATGAATCAGTTAATTCTTCTACATATGGATTATCAGTGAAAATATTTTGTATTGATTCAATAGGATTAAAATTAGAAATTTTTTCAGTGATTGTTTGTTGGGATGATTTTCTTACATCAGAAATTTCATTAGAAATATCATTACCTATGTCACTTATTTCATCAGTAATTGCATTACTTGTTTTATCTACTATTTTATCAACTGATTCATCAATTCTTTTTTCTACGGATTCAGAAGCTACAGTGCCAAAATTAGAAACATCATCTTTCAATGAATTTACTACAGTAGCAGAAGTAGATGGAAAAAGAACATCGATTTCATTCGAGAATACCATGCCTCCTAAGATAATGATTCCTGCAATTATGCCTAATTTTATGAACATTTCTTAATAATTATAAAAAATGGATTTTAGATTCAAACTAAAAAAAATAATCAGATATGAGTGAATTTTCTTAGCTAATTCTAATCCACAAAAACTATCCAATCAATTATGCTATCAATATCAGGTGAAGTCATAATTACTTGAATTGGTCCTAAAGGGGATTCTTCTGCCTCTTCACAAATTGCTATTTCTTCAGAAAATGCTGCTTGTTTATTTAGATAAAACCAAGTTGAATCATTTTTCAAATTATTTTCAAGATTATGTCTATAGTTTTTTTGAGATCTTTTAGAATGAATTGTTTCATAAATTTTTTCAAAAGAAGTTAAGTCCTTTGATTGTGCTTTAATGGAAAAATCTTCAATTATTATTTTTGAATTAGGGAAAATATTTGATATTGATTTTTTAATTTTTTCTGGATCTTCTGAAGGATTTATTGAGCAAAACATTTCTATTTTACATTTAATGTTTGGAATTTTCATTCTATCCAGCTTTGAATTACTTTAAATCCAGATTCGATTAATTCATCTTTTGATAAACCAATATTTGATATTGCATAATCTGATAATGCAATTGAATTACTTATTCCAACTCCTAATTCTCTATTGTCTCTTTCTTCAAAATGTTCTTGTGTTTGAGGATCATCTGATCTTCCTCTTTTTTGTAAAAAATCAAATCTAGTTCCAGTTGATGCATGAATTGCTAAAAGTTTTACATTTCCAAATTTTTTAAGCACTT